>Ga0126335_1000745_pt1 | contig 16635 bp, 14 predicted proteins | sample OlaspJWI45metaG_FD_108409 | JGI IMG/M metagenome (GOLD analysis project Ga0126335, IMG submission 108409) | Marine gutless worms symbiont microbial communities from Oahu, Hawaii - Olavius sp. 1 OAHU.JWI-45 metaG | ecosystem: Host-associated > Annelida > Digestive system > Unclassified | place... | reverse complement strand
CGGCGCTTCGCGCCTCTAGGAGCGCTCCTTCGTCGCTTTATGAGCGGGCCTGGGCCCTTTAGGAGCGCCCCGGTGGGGCTATAGAGCGCGGCCTTCGGCCTGTAGGAGCGGCGCTTCGCGCCTTTAGGAGCGTCCCCTGCGGGGACTTTATGGGCGGGCCTGCGGCCCTTCAGGTTATAAGTTAGCACGGTAAAAAGTCACATAAACTCTCAAGCATCAGTCACTTGTTCCCAATAGGGGCTACCCTATAGCTCCGTAGGAGCGTTCCTAACGCCACGCAGTGGCACTCCTCAAGGCCGAAGGCCGCTCCTCAAGGGCCGCCAGGCCCACCCCTTTAGCCACGAAGTGGCGCTCCTATAGGGCCGTCAGGCCCGCTCATAAAGCGTGACGAAGGAGCGCCTTTTGCTCCGTCAGGAGCGATCAATTCTCTTTAGAGAATTAACTAATCCGTACAATTTACGGGCGAGCACACTCGATTTTTCACGAATCGTTATTGCTTGTTTCTGAGTAAATAACTTTCTTCGGAAAAAAATCTCAGTCAGTGTCAACACTTCAAACAGAGAGCCCAATGCTATATACAAAAATTGAATGAACTCTTTAGGGTGTTGTCTGCCTTTGCCCTCGGCAATATTCTGGGCAATACTGGCAACAGCCCCTTCCATTTGATTGACAAGCCGATAATGACGATTGGACGGGAAACCTTCTAGCTGGTTCAATACAAAATCAGCCAGCTCAATCGCCAGATGCCAGACATCCAGCTTTTCAAACTCAAAGGTAAATCGTTCGTCCATATTATTTTCCAGCCTAAAGCTTCGAAGAAGTGCTCCTACAGGGCCGAAGGCCCTCTCTTAAAGCCACGCAGTGGCGCTCATCAAGGCCGAAGGCCGCTCCTCAAGGGCCGCCAGGCCCACCCCTAAAGCCACGCAGTGGCACTCCTAAAGGCGCGAAGCGCCGCTCAGCCAAAGCCCCCTCCAGGGGCTTTGGCTATCGCCGCCCCGGCGATGGCCTGGCCAAGGCTGATGCCGCCGTCGTTGCAGGGCACCTGCTTTTGGGTATATACCTGAAAGCCCTTTTTCTCAAGGGATCGGATCAGACCCGACAGCAAGATTGCATTCTGAAAAACCCCACCGCTGAGGGCCACCCGTTTCAGGCCGTGCTGGCGTCTTAATTTCTCGCACAAGTCGGTGAACAGGGCAATCATCGTATTATGAAACCGGGCACTGATCACTGATCTGTCGGTGTTGGCGGCCATATCCGCAACCACGTCCCGGATGATCGGCTGCGGGAGGATCCGGATCGGGTCCTGTCCTTTGAATTGGTAGTCGTAAGCCCCCTCGGCTGGGACAGCCATCATCTCAAGCTCCATGGCGGCCTGGCCTTCAAAAGCCACGCGGTCGCGAATCCCCAGGATAGCCGCCACGCCGTCGAAAAGACGTCCCAGGCTGGAGGTTACAGGGCTGTTCAGGCCCTTTTTCACCATCTGGACAATGGTCTTTAGCTGCGATGCCTCGATGTGGGACAACAGCGGCAATTCAAGGCTCCACAGCCGGGCGCCGAAGGCCTGATACAGATAACTGGCAGCCATGCGCCAGGGTTGTTTGATCGCAGCCGCACTGCCGGGCATGGGCACGGTTTCAATATGCGCGGCGCGGGAAAAAGTATGCATTTCACAAATCAGCACCTCGCCGCCCCAGATGGTTCCGTCGGTGCCGTAGCCGGTTCCGTCACAGGATATGCCGATGACCGGTCCGTCGATCCTGTTTTCGGCCATGGCGCTGACGATGTGGGCATGATGGTGCTGAACCGCCACCCGCGGCCGGTCCTCCTGCCCATTGGCCCAGCGGGTGCTCAAATAATCCGGATGCATGTCACAGGCGATCAGATCTGGTTCGACGCCTAAGATGCGCTGCATGTGCCGGACGGTGAGCTGAAAAAAATCGTAGGTCGGCAGGTTTTCAAGGTCCCCGATGTGCTGGCTCAAGAAAGCCTGGTTTCCGCGGGTCAGACAGACCGTATTTTTCAGCTCGGCCCCGCAGGCCAGCACCGGCGGCAGTTTTTCCTTCAAAAATACCGGCACCGGCACATATCCGCGTGAGCGCCGCATCAGCCGTGTCTGGCCGGCTGTGCGGCGCACGATGGAATCGTCACTGCGTAGATATATGTCGCGGTCGTGGATCAGAAAATAATCGGCAATGGCCCTTAAGCGCTTAAATGCATCATCGTTGTCGATGGCGATCGGCTCCTCGCTCAGGTTGCCGCTGGTCATTACCAGGGCCGTAAAGCCTTTTGACAACAGCAGGTAATGCAGGGGCGTGTAGGGCAGCATGACACCGAAAAAACGGTTGCGGGGCGAAACCGACGGAGCGATGGTATGGGTCTCTTTTTGGGACAGCAGCACTATCGGTCGCTGGATCGAACCGATCAGATTTGCTTCGGCTTCATCTAACCTGGCATAGGTTCGGATCGTATCCAGGTCCGGCGACATGAGCGCCAGGGGTTTTTCCTCCCTGTGCTTGCGACGGCGCAGCCGGTCGACCGCCGGCTCGTTTTGCGCATCAGCGGCCAGATGAAAACCGCCCAGTCCTTTTATGGCGACGATATGACCGGCTTTGAGCAATTCGGCGGTCCGGGCGAACGGGTCTTTGCAGCGGATCGGGTCACCGGCAGCATCATACAGCCTTACCCGGGGACCACATACCTGGCAGGCGTTGGGCTGGGCATGAAAACGGCGATCGGCCGGATCGTCATATTCGGCCTGGCACTGCGGGCACATTTTAAAATGCCGCATGGCGGTTTTGGGCCGGTCATAGGGAATGTCGTCAATGATGGTGTAGCGCGGCCCGCAATTGGTACAGTTGATAAACGGATACCCGAACCGGCGGTCCTGCCGGTCGAACATTTCGTGCCGGCAATCGGCGCATACGGATACATCGGGCGAGATCAGGGTGGACATCAAAGCACCTTCCCGGCTTTTGATGATGCTGAAATCCGAATATCCTTGAACGATTTCGTCGTGCCGGACCAGTTCGACGATGTGGGCCAGGGGCGGGTGTTTCAGGGCGATATCGTTTGAAAAAGCAGCGACCTTTTCAGGAGCGCCTTCAATGTGAACAATGACCCCGCTGGAGGTATTGGCAACCTGTCCGGTCAGTTGGCAGGAACGGGCCAGGTTGTACACAAAGGGACGGAAACCCACTCCCTGTACAATGCCGTTGACTTCCAGTCTTCTGGCAATAACATCCTTTGCCATGGTGTCTATCGTGTCGAAGCGATTGCATAAAGCGTCAGTGATAACCTTTTATCAGGGTTACTGAACCGATCGTCAATCGTCTCTTGTTTCGGTTTGAGTGTTATCGGCAAAATCGGCCGCTTCTTTTAACAGGCGCAGCGATTCCATGGCTGCCGCCTCATCGATCTTGTGTAAAGCAAACCCGGCATGGACGATGACATAATCATCCACGGCGGCATCCTGAACCAGCAAAAGGCTGCAGGAACGCTGAACCCCGTCAACATCGATGGTCGCCATGCCGTTATCAATTGCTACGATCTTAGATGGGATAGCGAGGCACATCTTCGGTACATCCTTTCTCAAATGAAACGCCGAGACGCTCCAGTTCAACCAGCACCAGTTCAATCACGGGTTCCACCTTGTCTTTGGTTGCCGGTGTCAATTCGATGCTCAGCGTGTCAATGTCGGCCGGTTCAACTCCGAGGATAACGGTTTCAGGCACTTTATCCAACGCCTGACAAAGGGTCAGGGCTTCCAGAAAATCGACCTGGTGCAGCGAGTTTTTGGCCCGTATACGTGCGGGGATGGCATCCCCTGCGAGCCGGTAGAGGTCACCCGGGTTGCCCTTGTTGCGGATGGCATCGACAACGATCAGATGATCGGGCTGGGAAATAACCCCCAGCAGATTGACGCCCAAAACGCCGCCATCGACAATCGACACATTATCCGGAAACGAATAGCAATTTTGAATCTCCTGGATAACCCGCACGCCGAAACCCTCATCCGAGTAAAGAATGCAGCCGACGCCGATGATCATAACGGTTTTGTTTTCTGAGTCCATTGCGGTCTGTTTCATCATTCATTGGTTCGATCGCATTAGCCCAATGTTACGCTGCCGGATCAATAGATAACACGACCCGTCGATACTGACGCGGTGATTATCACGGACATGCGCATAATACGGTGAACAGTGGGCGGGGGAATCTCTATTCAACCGGGGCAGGCATTTGACCGGAAAAAATCTTCAGCACCCGGTTAAACCGGGTGCCGAAGAAGATGCCTGGTGTTTTTAGAGTGCCTTGACCTTGTAAACCTGGTTGGAATCAGGATCGATGACATGCACACCGCAGGCGATACACGGGTCGAAAGAATGCACCGTGCGCAGCACCTCGAGTGGTTTCTTGGGATCTGCGATCGGCGTACCGATCAGGGCCTCTTCCACGGGCCCCAGTTTGCCGGCCTCATCTCGCGGACCAAGGTTCCAGGTGGAGGGTACCACATACTGGTAATTCTTGATCTTGCCGTCGTCTATTTCGATCCAGTGACCCAGCGATCCTCTGGGAACGTCGTTCAGGCCGTAGCCCATGCCGGAGTCCGGCATTTCCCAGGGTTGATACGTTTCGGTATCTCCCGCCTTGAGGTTGCCCACCAGTTCCATGACCCAACCCTGCATGGCGTCGCCGATGGCGATGGTCTCGATACCTCTTGCCGCGGTGCGACCCAGGGTTGAAAACAGCGCGTTAACCGGAACATTAAGCTGTTTGAGCACGCTGTCAACGACCGGTTTGATATCTTTGTGCCCTTTGCCGTAGGCAACCAGAACACGCGCCAGGGGACCCACCTCGCACGGCTCGCCGTCGTAGCGCGGTGCTTTGAACCAGGTGTATTGACCGCTGCCGGGACGGTATTTGGGATCTGCTTTGAGCGGTTTGGTCTCACCCTTGAACGGATGTCGGGCCGGGCCTTTTTCATACCAGCCCTGGGTAACATCCTCGGTGACCTGTTTCTGGTCGGCCATGGCCATGCCGCCCACGTTGCGATTCTTGATATAGCCCCGGGGCATGTAGAGGCTGGCCGGTTCGTTTTGGGTCTGCGGAAATTCACCCCAGGCCAAAAAGTTTGAGCAGCCGCCGATGGCACCCCATTCTTTGTAAAAGGATGCAACCGCCAGCAGGTCCGGAATGTAGACATTCTTGATGAAGTCCTGGGTCTCCTTGGTAATATACAAAAATTCGGCGATCCGATCCGGCGTCAGGTCTTTCACGGAGGTCACCCCACCGACGACCAGCGACTGCAGATGCGGATTCTTGGCGCCAAAGATTGCGTGCATGCGGGCCGCTTTGGCCTGCAGCCGCAGCGCTTCAATGTAATGCGCGGCCGCCAGCAGGTTGGCTTCCGGCGGCAGGGAGTAAGCCGGATGGCCCCAGTAAGCGTTGGTAAACGGGCCCAGCTGACCGCTGTCGACAAAGTTCTTTAACCGCGCCTTTACACTGGTAAAGTAGGCGCTGCCACCCCAGGGCGCATTGGAAACGTTGTCCGACAGGGCCGCGGTCGCTTTGGCATCGGCACTCAGGGCACTGACAATATCGACCCAGTCGAGCGCGTGCAGATGATAAAAATGAACGATGTGATCGTGCTGGAACTGGGCTCCGTGCAGAAGATTGCGGATCAAGCGCGCATTTTTCGGAATCTTAACGTCAACGGCCATTTCGACTGCCCTCACCGAGGACAGAGCATGCGTGTACGTTCAGACCCCACAGGAGCGCTGCACAAAATGATGGGCGTCACGCGGATCCCGGCCTTGAAGGATCATTTCGATACCGCGAAACATCTGGCCGGAACTCCAGGCATTGACCACTTTACCGCCGGCCACCTCGACCTCGATGCGAAGGTGGCCTTCGATTCTGGTAATCGGATCGATAACAACTCTTTCAGCCATATGATCTCCTCCCTCTAAAATATTAAAAAGGATTGTTTGTTTGGTTCAAAAACAGCTAGATTTCCTCGTAAAAAGGTGTCATTTTGTCCCAGAATCCCGGTTCACTGCATCCGATGCACGGATGTCCGGCTTCCACCGGCCAGCTGGTACCGTCATTGAATTTCACAATCGGACAGTTGTTGTAAGTTTCCGGTCCCCGGCAGCCGACCTTGTACAGGCAGTAACCCATGGCTGCCTCTTCTGAACCGAACACTTCGACAAATTCGTCATTTTCAAAGTGACCCCTTCGGGGACACTGATCATGGATCGTCTTGCCATAGGCAAACAGCGGGCGGCCCAGATCATCCAGTTCCGGCAGTTTGCCAAGGAGGAGATAGTTGACAACCGTGCCGACAAAATTAACCGGGTTGGGCGGACAACCGGCAATGTTCACTGTTTTGATACCGATCGCATCGGTAACGCTCTTGTATCCGCCCGGATTCGGGGCCGCGGAAGGGATTCCTCCGTATGTGGAACAGGCTCCGATGGCGATCACACCGGCAGCCTTGGGGCACACCTCCTGGGCGATTTCCAGAAAGGTTTTTCCGCCTATTTTACCATAGCCGCCGTTGTATTTGGTCGCAATCGCGCCCTCGACAACGCAGATAAACTTGCCGTTGTACTTTTCCACGGCATTTTTGAGGTTTTCTTCGGCCTGATGACCGGCCGCAGCCATAATCGTTTCATGGTATTCGACCGAGAGAATCTCCAGGACCAGTTCGTCAATCCAGGGATACATCGAGCGCAGCAGACTCTCGGAACACCCTGTGCATTCACCGAAGTGGAGCCAAACGACCGGCGGACGCTGGGCCGGCGCAGCAAAAACCTCGGCTACTTTGGGAACAAACGACGAGGAAAGTCCCATGGTTGCGGTTAGAAAGGTGCAATACTTCATAAAATCTCGTCGCGATACACCTTTCTGCGCCAATCTTTGGTAAAAAGCTTTTTCCTGTTCCATCGGCACCTCCTTGATGCATTTGCAGGCGGATATTCGCATCCGCCTGATTTTCCGTGGGCCTACGTTACAACCGTTGCACAATAAAAAAGCCACTGTGCCGAAACCGCCGCCTGCTGCGGGGCTTCAGCCAAATGGCTTAAAATAACTTTATTTGAAGATCATCGGCGTGTGGTTCGGCCATCTCAATTCCTGTCGGATCAGTATCAGTATCAGTATCAGTACGAAAAATAGTTGCCGCCGGTAATAAGTCTTATTTTAATATCCTGTTCAAGTCAAGGTTAATCTGATCACTTACAGGCGGTTGCACCGCTGGCGGGTCCAGGGTCTAATACCGGTTGACAGGGATAGTGCCAACGCCGGGAAATAGGGGTGCTTGAAAGCGGCTAGTCCTCCCCGAAATCTGCATAGTCATCATCGGCCACATTTAAAGATGAACCGATTTTACCGATCGATGCGTCTGCATCGATACCATCATCATAGTCATCCCCCAACAGTTCGTCGATATCCTCGGCCATGGCGTTCAGTTCGGCCTCCATTTGTTCCTCCAACTGGTGGGATAGCAGCTCAACATCGTCGAAATACAGCTCTGTGGCGGTTTCATCATCGGAGGTGATCAAGGCCGCCACCGCAAGTGCAATCCGGGTGGCATAGAGCCCGGGCGGGTAGAGGTTGCGTGTTCGAAGCGCCTTGACCAGCGCTGCGGGGCCATCTTTGAGCGCATCAACGATTGCCTGGATGTCATAGGATTCTTCACATAGCGGCGAGTAGGCGTCTTTGTCCAATTCGGCCGATTCGCGAATGAATATTTTGCCGCTCTGGTTGTCCTTGATAATAGAGTAATTTTGCTTCATCGTTTATCCTCGAATTTAAATTATCTGTCTGCTGCCGGACCGCTTCCGAGAACCGTTTATCAGCGGTCTAACGCAAAGCGGGGCGTTCCTGCCGGATGAGTGGACAGAGCAGCCCCGCTGACGTATTTCAGATGAATTGGGGTACAATTCGGGTACTGTATAAAACCTATCTTAAATCGAAAGTCAATAGGCAAAAACGAATGTCTTTTTATATCATTATTTCTTTGATTTTAAAAACAATATTGTCCCATTCAGGTCAATAAATATTGACCCTTTTGATATCAGATGTTAAAAGAAGGGCTTGCCGATCGGAGGGATGGCTGAGTGGTTGAAAGCGGCGGTCTTGAAAACCGTTGAGGGTAACACCTCCGTGGGTTCGAATCCTACTCCCTCCGCCAATTTTATTTTGCCTGGAGGCAAAATAAAATAAAACGCCCTCAGCAAGCTTCGGGCTCCGGCGAGGGCGGCGGTATTCTACTACCGAGTGCGCCCTCCGAACTAAGATAGGAAGTCTTTTTACTGAAATCTAACTATTTTTTCGCGGCGGCAGCCGCAGTTCAAAAAAAATTTCAATTTTTTTTTGGGAGAGATGGCCGAGCTGGCTGAAGGCGCTCGCCTGCTAAGCGAGTGTGGGGGGAAACTTCCACCGAGGGTTCGAATCCCTCTCTCTCCGCCAAATTTAAAATGGCTGTTTTCTTATGAAAACAGCCATTTTAAATTGAAACGCCCGGCCTTTCGGCCGGGCTTGGATACTATTTATCGTGTCGGTCAGAATTATTTCCCATATTGTGACAAACACTCTAAGGCCTGTTCCAGGTCGGCGAGGATGTCTGCGGGATTCCCCAGCCCGACCGACAGGCGGATCAGTCCGTCTTCGATACCGGCGTCTTTGCGTTCTTTTTGAGTCATGTGTTCAGGGGTGATGGTCGGCGGATGCATGCAAATGGTGCGACTGGTGCCGAAAGTGAAGGCGTGAACGATCAGTTTGAAACTGTTCATCACCGTTGCCGCGCCATTGATGCGATCGGCAACTACAAAGGACAGCAGCCCCCCGTGGGCCGCCATCTGGAGGCAGGCCAGTTCATGCCCGGGATGGTAGTCCAGGCCGGGGTAATTGACCTGGATGACATTGGGGAGAGTGGCTGCTGGGCATTGGTCGAATGCCGGTGCATGCGCATGGATAAGGTTTCGACATACTGCAGGGTCATCCAGGATTCCATGGGCGCCATGACGGCACCGATAGCCGACTACTTGTTATCGATCCACGCCTGCTCGCGTTGGACGATCGCCTTTATTTTCTGCCGCACATCATCCGGAAGGGGATCGGCCTTATGGTTTTCCAGAATATTATCCACGACCCGGGCAGCGGCCTGTTCCATGGTCAGCCCCCCTTTTTTCTGCCACTGGGAATAGGTGCCCTTCTCGAACAGATCTGAGTAATACGGCTCTTTGTAATGCCGCAAGGTGTGCGGATGTTGCAGATACGCCCCGGTCGGTCCGAGTTCGTCGATGACATCCAGGGCCAGGGTCTCATCGTCCACCACAACGCCACGGGTTGCCGCTCTCAAAAACCCGATAGTCTCATTGGCAATCACCTGCAGCTGAAGCGAGCCCTGCAATCCCGAGTCCATAAATCCGACGTCATGAACGATATTGGCGCCGTGCAACAATGCGGTCACCAGGCTGATGGTGACCTCCATGCCGGTCTGTTGATCAAGCACTTTGGCATCGGTCGAGCCGCCCAGGCCGAAAACAGGCAGGCCATAGTAGCGCCCCATGGTGGTCGGTACGCCCTGCTCATCGGCCAGGACATAATTACCCACCATTGTTTTCAGGTTGTAGGGCCCGCCATTCCAGCCCGGAACGCCCACAGGGGCGCCTGGGCGGACCAGTTGGGCCAGGACCACACCCAGCATGATGCCGGCATTCATGGATGCCATGCAGCCGGCCGTGGTTGCGGGGGAATTGACACCGCCGGCATTCAGGGGGATCCACAGCTGGGGGAGTCCCTTGCGGGCCAGGTAGATACCTTTTTGCAACGCTTCCTGATTGGCCACCAGGCCGGAGGTCACGTTGATGTAACCGGCGGCAAACGGAAACCGTTGAAATGCGTCGACTCCACCGGCAACCGCTTCGCACATTTGCACGGCGGCCACACACCCCTCAAAATCAGGGCTTACGAACACAATCGGTTTGGCGGTGTGGTTCAGCATGATTTCCATCTGGTAGCGGTCGTAAATCCGCTGATCCACATCTTTGGGCAGAAAAAGCGACATGACAAAATCGATTTCGGGCAGTGCATCCATGACAGTCACAGCGTCGAGGACATCCTGCAGCAAAGGCTTGCGCCGCTTGCCATCGCGATGATCCAGTATGTTCAGGCAATCCGAACCGCCGCCGTAATAGGTATGGTACCCCCGGGCGCGAAGTGCGGTATTTTGGTTGCGATCATAAAGGGTTATGCGTTTGGGGACCTGGCGCAGGGCACGCGCAACCATAAATTCGGGTATGCGGACTCGAAGGCCATCGGCCCTGGCGCCGCCTTTAACCAGAATCTCTCTGGCCTCCGGGTCATGCACATCCACCCCGGTGCGTTCGAGAATCTCCAGCGTGGCAGCATGGATATTCTCACATTCCTGCCTTCCCATGCGCGCATAGTGGGCGCCGGCCATCTGGACCCCATGGGTCGAAATCATTTTTCACCTCACATTCGATCGCTCAACGGTTCAGAGAGCCTGCCCTGATCCTTCAGAATCAATTTTTGGGCTGCGCGACAATTCCGGGTATTATCCGTTGACCGAGTAGCTGCTGTCCGTATTAATCGGGCGATTGCGCGAAAAAAACCCGGCGTTGATTTCCAGATCGATACCGGGCAATCCGAACCGCAGGGGCGCACGATCGTGATCAAGGTTGCGGTTTTCAACCTGGTCAATCAGCGCTGCCATCATCATACCGGCCACGGGTCCATTTTTGTACTGGTTACCGGATGTGCCGATGGCCAGATAATAGCCTTCCAGATCGGACTGATCGTATATGGGAATCCAATCGTCCGACACGTCGTAAAGTTCCACGATTCCCTGCCTATTGTTGGGTATGGGAAGCTGGGGGATGCGCCGCGCACATCGATATACCTGGGCTTCCCATTGCCGATCGGTTAGCTGGCGGTCAAACCGGTCGGCATCCGCGACCCAATCTTTGGGATCACAGGCCGGGTCTTCACTGCCGATTAAAATAGCGTTACCCAGTTCCGGGCGCAGGTAGATGCCGTTGTCACCGTCGGCGATTTGCATCCCGTGGTGTTCGTAGTCAAATCCCGGCGGCGATGGCACAAAGCAGACTTCGTGGCGCAGCGGCCTGGTTTTAATGTTGTTCTGTTTTTCGACGCCGGCCAGTCGATTGATGACGCATGAGTGGGGCCCGGCCACGTTGATAAGAACCGGTGCGTCGATCCGGTCACCGTCGGCCAATGTGATCCCCTGCACCCGGTTGTCGCTTGCGCGAATTTCAACGACTTGCGGGCTGTAAATACCGCCTTCCAGCAATTGATTGCGTTTATCAAAAAAGTGTTCGTCGGTATCCGGACGGGTGACCGGCCAGTAGCGGTGCAGATCGAAAATCGGCAACCGCCGCCGTATGGCCTCCAGATCCCATTCGGCATAGACGACACCGACAGAATCGTAATGGGATTTTACCCGGCGCCAATCGTGTCCGGTGGTCTTCAGCATTAAAGAGCCGCTGTTGCGGTAGGCGGCCATGCCCGTCGAATCTTTTCCTTCACAATAATCGGCCCAGTTTTTCCAGATATCGAATCCCGCGTAGGCCATGGCGACCCCTTCAAAGGTCGAGTAATGCGCCCTGACAATGGCGCACGAACCGGCTGTCGAGCCAAGTCCGGAACCGCCGTTTTTATCGACACTCAGGGTTTTATACCCTTTTTTGGCCAGCTCGAAAGCCAGGCAATTGCCGATGATACCGCAGCCGATGATAATGGCATCGTATGATGGTTGCATGCGTTTACTCCTTGTTTTTAGCGTATGCAGAATTTGCATTGAAGCGTCGTGAATTTTTGGCAGGGGCGGCCGCAGGCAGTCTCTTATGCCACTGCATCGGTTCAAACCGTTTTATCCACTGTGGCCATCACATTGGTAAATAAGGTGATGTCGAAATCTACCGGCTGAATCTCAAATACCTGATCTGCGCTTCGGGTGTCAATTACAAAACCCGCTCGAGGGCATGGACGGTTGCATACCGGTGCACGATTCAATCACAAAGGTTGGTGTCATGAACCCGCATAGACCTGGGCAGTGTCCGGTTTACCGCTTGAAAATTGGCATCATTATCGAATAAGGCGTATGAAGCGCGACAGCGGGGATGGACATCGCATCCTGTGCCATATCCCGATCGAAACCCTCCGGGAGATGGAACCGGTCGTGCCTGCGCCTGTGGCCTGAAATCCGTCAAATTCTTTTGCCAATCGCGTTCAAATGCGGTAAGCCATAAGTATTCAAACCGCACCTGTCATCGAAAACGAAATCGTGCTGATGAAGGCCAAATCATTGCGCTTTAACCAGACGCCCCTCGCCTACCTGGATGCTGACCGGATGGAAAGGATCCACGCGGCGGCCCTGGACATTCTCGCCGATCCCGGATGCCGGATCCACCACAAAGCGGCTGTGCACCTGCTCGAAGAGCACGGCGCACGGGTCACGTCCGCCGGATCGGTAAGCATCCCCCCCGCACTGGTTGAAAAAGTACTCGGCCGGGCGCCGCAAACGCTCACCCTTTATGACCGCAACGGCAAACCGGCCTGCCGGCTGGAAGAGACCAACGTCTATTTTGGTACCGGATCCGACTGCCAGTACATTCTGGACCTTGCATCCGGTAAACCCAGGGATTTTCTGTACCGCGATGTCGTGGATGCCTGCCGACTGGCGGATGCCTTGCCCGAGATCGACTTTGTTATGGGCATGGGATTGGCGCCGGACCTGGATCCGGACACGGCCATGCAACAAAAGGCGGCGGCCATGCTGGTGCACACCGCCAAGCCGCTGATCCTGATTTCAGGGCCGCGCCCGGCGGTTCTCGAAGATTTGATCGATATGGCGGCAGCGGTGACGGGCGGCCGCCGACAGCTCGCAAAAAAACCCAACTTCATGCTGCTGGTGGACCCGACCTCCCCGCTGATACACACCGCCGACGCGCTGGATAAAATCATTCACATGGCCAAAAGCCGCTTGCCGGTCATTTACGCCCCCGGCATCATGGCCGGCGCCACCGGTCCGGTGACCATGGCCGGTGCCGTGGCCCAGGCCTGCGCCGAAATATTGACCGGACTGATCGTGCACCAGCTGTCGTCCCCCGGCGCCCCGTTCATTTTCGGCGGCGGCATGTCGCCGCTGGATATGAAAAGCGGTCAGCCCACCTATGCCGCACCGGAAGCCATGGTCGCCCAGGCCGCCCTGTGCCAGATGGGCCGAGCGTTTTACAAACTGCCCACTTTCGGGTTCGGCGGCTGCAGCGCTTCAAAATGTTGTGACACCCAGGCGGTGAACGAGGCCGCCACCTACCTGATGATGTCGGCCTGGATGGGCACCAATCTGGTTCACGATATCGGCTATATTGAATTCGGTATGACCTATTCCCTGGAACTGTTGGTGCTTTGCAACGAAATAATCGGTCAGATTCGACGGATGATGGCGGGGCTGACCGTGGATCCCGGGCACCTGGCCCTCGATGCGATCCGTCGCACGGGACCGGGCGGATCGTTTCTAATGGATCCACACACGCTGGCCCATTTTCGATCCAACTGGATGCCCGATCTGACCGATCGGGCAAGCCGGCAGACCTGGGACAAAAAAGGTGCGTCAACCATGGAGGCGCGGGCGGTGTCAAAGGTACACCATATTCTGGAAAATCATATACCGGAGCCACTGCCCGCTGAAAGCTTGTTGAAGATCGAAAAAATCATGCGGCGGACCAAAACCGGACCCGGGTAGCGAGACGAGAGCAGGGTAAAAACCCGGCTGATTTTTTATGCGGAAATTGCTGCGTGGCTGCATCCGGGTTGCAGGAAAACAAAAAGCGGGGCCGTCCTTTTTTGCCGGTGGGCTTTGCCCGCGTGGAAATATCGGTGGCATCGGGCCCGCGGCGGTGGCAAATGAAAAACCCGACAAAATTTGCCGGGTTTTGTCGAGCAGATGATTCGATCCATACCCCTCAAACAGGCTGATTACAGGCTTCGGCCTGCAAGTGCTGTGATCTGGCAGGGGTCCGGTTCGATCAAATTGCCCTTACATTGATCGTTTGCGGTGCTGATCCGTGTCAGGCAGAATCGTCTATTCGTAATGTGCGGCCTTCGAAACGAAGCGCCTGGCCGATGAAACGCGCTCAGCCACAGGGTGTCAGGCTTCCCCCATGGTGTGGTTCAGTATAAAGTAGTCCAGCTGAGACAGTTGGTCAGGCGTTAAATCACCGAAGGCCAGATGCATCTGCCTCATTTTCAGCGAACTGAATTTGAAACCGCTGTCCACCTCATAATCGTTGACCGGATGATAGGGCAGGTTTTCCATGAACAGGCCGTTGCCTGCCAGAATGATTTTCAACTCGCTCTGGGGATCGATTTGCTCGTTTCCGTCAATGTACCGGAAAGACAGACCCACCAGGCTGATATCCTTGATCTGCCCCAAACGGTTTTCGTGGTTAATCAATGCGGCGAAAGCCCCCTCTTTGACGCGGTACCTTTTTTTTCTGCGTCGATCTATCCTGATTCGCCGTTCTTTTGTTCCGGGCCGCGATAACTGTCTGCGTTCTGATTTCAACCTGCGTTCGGACATGTCCAATTCTCCCAATCATTGCTACCAGTCTGCTTCAACTCATATTCGACCGCTTGTATACCGTTTACCGTTCCGGACGGTTGGGCTTCATTCCGGTCAGGTTTGGATGCGTTGAGAGAACAGGCCGGAATGACGGCTCTCATTATATTATCCGGATCGTTTAAAAGCAAGTCCTAACTTGGTGCCGTGGTCAGTGGGTACCCGGAATGATTTCGGCCCTTAACCATTGAAATACGCTTGACAAAATGGTTTTTCCTTATTAATCATAGCCTTTTTAACGGACTATCACCGACGGGATGCGGAGAAATAACCCCAAAACCGAATGAATGATGGATGAAAGGAGACGGAAACACATGTCACAGTTAATTCCACCTCATGGCGGAAAAGGCCTCACCATCTGCCTGCTTGAAGGGGCAGACCGCGATGCAGAATTGAAAAAAGCCCAAGAATTGAAAAAAGTGGAGGTATCACAACGTGTTAAAGGCGATCTGATCATGATCGGTATTGGCGGCTTCAGCCCGCTGACCGGATTTATGACCAAAGCAGACTGGAAGGGTGTCTGCGACAACTTTCTGTTGGCTGACGGAACCTTCTGGCCGGTGCCGGTGATGCTCGATGTCAACAAAGAAGATGCAAGTGCCATCCATGTCGGCGATGAAATTGCCCTTTACGACCCCGAGGGTGACAAAATCATGGCCACCATGCAGGTTACCGAAAATTTTGAACTGACCGACGATGATAAAAAATACGAGTGTGAAAAGGTATTCATGGGTGAAGGCACGCCAACCGCCGATGAATTCTGGAAAATCGCCAAAGACGATCATCCGGGTGTCCAGATGGTCATGGCGCAAAAACCGTGCTGCCTGGCCGGTCCGGTCAAAGTCTTGAGCGAAGGCGAATATCCGACCAAGTATGCCGGCATCTACCACCGCCCGGCCGAGTCCCGGAAAATTTTTGAAGAACGCGGCTGGAAAGAAGTGGCCGCCCTGCAGCTCAGAAATCCCATGCACCGTTCGCACGAATACCTGTGCAAGATCGCTGTGGAAGTCTGCGACGGCGTCTACATCCATTCACTGGTCGGCAACCTGAAACCCGGCGATATTCCGGCCGATACACGCGTGAAATGTATCGATGCGCTGGTTAAGGGCTACTTTGTAGAGCAGAATGTCGTTCAGGGCGGCTACCCGTTGGATATGCGTTATGCCGGTCCTCGCGAAGGCCTGCTGCACGCTGCTTTCCGCCAGAATTACGGCTGTTCGAAGATGATCATCGGTCGCGACCATGCCGGCGTTGGCGATTTTTACGGCATGTTTGAAGCCCAGACAATCTTTGACAAGATTCCGACCCCCGAAGGCGGCCAAGCACTGCTGTGCCAGCCACTGAAAATCGACTGGACTTTCTACTGCTACAAGTGTGACGGTATGGCATCTTTGCGAACCTGTCCGCATGGGAAAGAGGATCGCGTGCTGCTGTCCGGAACCATGCTGCGCAAGGGCCTGTCCGAAGGCACTCCGATTCCGGATCATTTCGGCCGTGACGAGGTTCTGGATATCCTGCGCAAATATTACGCCGGCCTGACCGAAAAGGTCAAGATCAAGACCCACAAGGCTGCCATGGGAGACTAACAACCGATCTGAAATATCAAAACCCAAAGAGGGGGGATACGCTTCGAGTATCCCCCCTTTTCTTTTTAGTATTAATAATTCGAACGTCAGATCGGTAAATCCCAAGCACAAAATCCCAAATCCCAAACAAATTCTAAATACCAAATCCAAATTTCCCAAAAGAGGCCTTATAGCAGTCGTCAAAAATGTGTTCCGTTTAGATAGACCTTACGCCAGTTGAAAAGCAAGCCGGAACAATTATGGAAAAAGTTCGGAGTGCGGAGTGCGGAGCCTGCCCTGGCGCTTCAGCGAAAAATAGTGGCATTTGTAAAGATTATTTTTAAAAGCCTGACATTTCGATGTCCGATATGTAGCCAGTTCTGGGCCAGGGTTGTGGAAGCG
>Ga0126335_1000744_pt1 | contig 16650 bp, 15 predicted proteins | sample OlaspJWI45metaG_FD_108409 | JGI IMG/M metagenome (GOLD analysis project Ga0126335, IMG submission 108409) | Marine gutless worms symbiont microbial communities from Oahu, Hawaii - Olavius sp. 1 OAHU.JWI-45 metaG | ecosystem: Host-associated > Annelida > Digestive system > Unclassified | place... | reverse complement strand
GTCATACATGTAAATGAACGTACAGATTCTGAGAGATGCTGTAGCTGAGACATGAGGTAAGCATTATCAAGCTTGTACTGATCAAGCTTCGCTTCCATTTTCTCACGGCGACTTCTCTCGTGTTCCAGTTGCATTTCAAGTTCACTTACATTCCTACAAATCATAGTGCAGTTGCCACACGGCAGCAAAACCAGTCTACAGGGTATTAATTTGTGTGTACCATATATACTCATGTATAAGCCGGTGACAAAAATCAGCAATGAACCAGTAACCTAGATCAGTGTCTGAGTGTCAACAAGTTCACAACGGCAGCTGTGCGCTTGACTTCACTGCACACAAACGTGTGTTAACTGACAACTTGACGGCTTTGCATGGTCTAAACAGAGTGGGAATGGTGTCAAGTTACAGTGACTGACTTGGCTGCTATACAACAGCAGCAGCAATTTTTGTGTGGTCGGCCCTCCATGCATGGGAGAGTGTGCCACAGGCCGCCACTCATTTTCCCACGCATTCGTAATAAAAATAATAATTTTTTTCTTTGTATTGCAGCACGAATGCTGGATTACATAATATCTGCCACGCAGGACAGTGCATATAGTATAACACAAATCATCATATGGACATAACATAACATACGCAGTTTAGCACAGTAATATACATGCTGCCAAATAGCAGCGCAAGGCTTACTCAGTGCCATAACTTAACAACTGTACAAACCGAAACAACAATTAAACACATAATATAACATAAGACACAACCTAATAATGAGAAATATTTACAAACATGCATTCACTTTTGGCACCACCCGGGGATCGAACCCTGGACCTTTCGATCCCAAGTCGGACACGCTAGCCACTACTCCAACTCCACCGCCCATCCATGCTGTGCAAGGCACTGTGGACAGTGGGTATCTGCGTCACTGAGAGATAGCAGTGACGCTGCTCAGTGACGCTGAATGTTGAGTTCACTCTGGCTCTGTGGCATGACCCGCATATAAGCCGATCTCCAAGGTTTAGTGTCAAAATTCAGTCATAAATTGTCGGAGTATATACAGAGTGGCCCCAAAAAACTGTACATTTCCATGCTCGATGTTAAATTGATATAGCTTTGTGAAATCTCAACCAAATTTTATAATTTTTGGCAGATTTACACCCGAATAGATTCCCAACAAAACAATGCATGTACTGTCCACAGCACCTATTGCGCGTTTCTACACTACCTTGTAGAAATAATATCCGTTTTCTGTGCTGTCTCAAGATAAAAATTGATCATGAATTATGCAGGCAAACAACTAAACAGTATCAACGAAATTGTACTGATCAGTTTACAGGCAATGTTCAAAGCTATATCAATTTAACATCAAGCAAATGGAAATATGCAGTTTTTTGGGGCCACCCTGTACATACGTCCATCTGTCATTAGGCTGGCAAATATGGCGTGCTGCTGAGTGGTGTCATCTAGTTAATGCAGTTAAAAAGTACCCAAGCCCAAGCAGCAGATGACCCCAAATGCCAGAACAAAGAAGGCGATGATAAGATAGTCGAATTCAATGTGTTACTATTAATGGGACATGCTGCTCTTACCATCCAGCGTTTTTGGTTTCCTTCTGTTTCTTCTGATCGTCTTGGACAGTGCCTCCCAGCTGAGTGTAGTTCTCAACTGCAATCTCCAGTGACTTTTCTAGCTCTTTCATCTTCATTTTTGCTCGTCCTGGCAGTCGATGAAATCATAATATTATAAGAAAGCATAAACCTGTGCAGTGCTACTTTTTTGCTGCCATTACCTTAACGTTGGATGAATGACCTTGAAATACAAACATGCCTAGATATTCTAGAGATGTTCCTCCACACCAAAATGTTACAGTTTTTAGGTCAAGGCCTTCAACAGTTAGAGCCTGAATTGAAAAAAGAACACAAAAATAACTAGCAAGGTCAAAGGTCAATGTCAAATGTCACCAAATCAGTCACTACTAAAACCAGCATTTATATAAGACATCAATGTCCAGTATTTTTAAACCACATCAAATGCATCAGATGCGGACTATTGCCACTAATGATTCCATGTCGTAAAGTGTTGGTTGTCTGTCAGTCTGTAATGCACCTATGCCCTGTGAGAGTGGATTGAGGTTCTGTTTGCGGTGGAGACTCCTGAGGTACAAAGAATATTGTAATAGATCTGGGGGTCATGGATTCGATGTGGCCTTCTCCACTTTATTTTGACTATTGGTTAGTTTTTGCATGGACAGACACCGACACATGGACACAATCTACACAAAACCTGTTTTGCCAGCATAGCTGATGCGCAGGTAATGACAGATAAAAAGGCACGATTACATAACGACAGTTGCATTGTTATAACAGAGAGAAATTTCAGTCAGTCAGTCGTCTCTGCAAGATGAGACCTGTGATGAGTAACATCCATGTACAAACAGCTGTACTGGGATGGCAGTATGCAGAGATCACACTACACAGACATGTAGTCAGAACCTTACACGTGAGAGAAAGAACTTGTGTTGCACTGACTTCGACAGTATGAGAAGAAAAGACATAATCACAAACACAGTTTTGAGAACACGTGATTAAAGTGATTAAATGAAGCATAATTTCAAACCTAGTCTTAGTCTATCAGTGTCATCAATCACCGTGACTATAGGGTCTAGGCAGAAATGTCTAACACACAAAGTTAGCTTGAACAACGTGGCGTGCTAGTGTAAGTAGCCTATGGTATCTTCTATCTGTCTGAAGCTCAGTCACACTACCCCTTCAATACATAACTCCACCGTGGAATGTGCCTGAAAAGCTTGATTTCAGGTGCTATGACCAATCCACGTCTACCAGTTCTCGCTATATTCCCCCATCTACACCCAATACTAGCAACTGATACTATGCAGAACTACATCAAATCCAAATTAGCTCACAGGCTTACTGTACATGTCTTAATAAGCTACCATTTGGCTTGCATCCTATAAGTCAATTTTGCAATATATACACAACTACACTGTGAGTCAAAAAACAAGACACCATACTCGCATGGATAACTTCGCGAAATATTAATCGATTTTCAAAATTCTTTCACTGCTAGACTCGGCACAAAATTTGCTACAAAATGATCATTACATATCCCACCATACCTCTTAAAGACACTGCTGCACTACCTTGTGAAACTGTAATATTTCAGTTATTGGCTAGTTCTGGAGCAAACATACTGTCATAATGTTAATGGAGTGAATTAAAGTTCACAAAGTCTGGCTGATGCAAGAGTCAAAGTGAATGTTCGAAGTGTCCACCTCTGGCTCGAACAAAGGCGTAGAGACGTTTATGCCACTCGTTAATGGCGTCGTCGATATACTAGCCCACACGTCAATCAGACGGCACTTCAAATCGTCCAGATCCTTAACCTTTGTCTGGTAAACCCTATGCTGCATGATGCCCCAGATCTTGTAGTTGACTGGGTTAAGGTCTGGGCTATTCGGCGAGACTAAAATATTAAGTAAGTAAATCCGCATAAATTTCTTTTCAAAACAATGTTTCTTCAGTTACTGTATTTTTGAATTTGTGCGATTTTTGAAACATTAGGGTTTCACAAAGTAATGCAGCAGTGTCTTTAAGGTGTGGTGGGATATGTAATGAGCTTTGTAGAAAATTTTGTGCTGAGTCTAGCAGTGAAGAAATTTTGAAAATTGATTAATATTTCGTGAAGTTAGTGACACGAGTAGGGTGTCTTGTTTTTTTTGACTCACAGTGTAGAATGCATAAATGCATGCTGCAAATGCCTCCGCCTGTGTCCCATGAAATCACTTGCAATATTAGTAATATTACTGTTCACAATGGTCATGTGCCAGGAGTGTAGCAGCAGCGGTACTGATCATTGTCATACTGGGAGTGGACATATAGGCAGAATCAGACACTCCAAAATGCAATGCCTCCAGTGGGTCTGACATAAAATGTCATCAGCTGACCTAGCAAGACATACCTCGTGCTTCTTTGTTATTGACAACAGAGTGCCGTTGCTCAGTGAATGTATCAGCATTCTCGTACAGAGCAGTTCCGTCATCAACATGCTGCGCTCTCTCTGCACCATCACTCCCAGCATCTAAAATGTAACAGTGACCATTTTATAGCAAACGTTACATATATTTCATTCTTTGAAACTAACTATAAGTTGTACCTATTATTATTATACTATTAAGTACATTTATATAGTGCAAGATCGCGCAATGCAGCTAACACACTAAGTTGACAATTACGTCAATTTGCATGATAAATAAGTATGTCTTCAGTTAATTTCTGAGTGTTTCGAGTGAAATGACTGGAGCTCAAAGTTCAGTGGTATGCAATGCTTGACTCGAGACTTTAATGCAGCCAATGATAGCTATGGCTTGGTGATGCCAGTGCCTGGGCAAATAAGTCACTGTCGCAGCTCATACAATTCAACAGTGACACACTTCACGTTCACCATCTTTCCACAGGTCTGTTAACTTGACGTAATTTTGTAAAGCTACACAACAAAAATTATGTACAAATTCCAATGTCAACATGACATTATATCGCAATGACACGAAGTAAAAATATCAAACAAAAACCCACAAGCGCAAGACTCATTATGTAACCTCCTGTTAACGTGTCCTAAACTCAAATGGTTCTATGGCCAACTTATCTATACTAACTTCCACTCAGCAAAACCTCCTGTTATAGCCGTAACTTTATTCCTTATTGCATACCAAAAAATTAAGTTTAAGTGTTCTGATGATCATTATTATTATGCTTGTTATTACAGTTACTGCTGTTCCTATTGTTGGAGTTTACGCAACGTCACTGACTTCTTTTTCACTATTGTAATTATTAGACTTAGGCCTGCAGATTTGCTAATGCCATTGTGTAACTGTATTGTATACTTTCAACCTCCATGTTGCACTTCAATAAATATCTTTATCTATCTAAGTCATTATTTGCCAGTACTCAAACCAGATTATTTTAAAGCAATAAAACAAAATTTGGCAGCTAGCTTATTTATTACACATTACAATCAACATATTAACAACAAACCTTGACTATCATCCAGTAGTCTGACAGCTGCCAATCTGGCAAAACGCCTTGCCACATCTTTGGGTGTTTCACTAGCATGGTTTCTAATCATCATATCAGCACCCATCTCCAGTAGCCACTGCAGAGTCTCCATGTGACCTTGACCTGCAGCTGTCACACAAAATGCCACATTGCATCACGTGTCAAACCAATATATTAACAGAAACAAAAAATAACAATAATAACCAACAAATTTAAAGAAAGTCAACATGTCTGGTTAGACATCATTTGTATAAACCTTGCATCTTGTCTACTTTGCATTCTGTGAAATTCAAACGAGTATCATCAAATAATTCCGACGGCAATTTAAACAGCATGTACAGTTCTTGAAAATGACCAAATTTCACTGGTATCATCCGTATCACACACACATCAGTTAAAATGATATCACTCTGACATCTGAAATAGCCCACCACAGATGCACAATCACAGCAAGACCATAAGCAACTTACTCTGAGTGAGTGTGCAGGAAAATTATCTGCATTTAATATCTAGCCCAACTGGTTGACACAAAAGGCCCAGAACATAAAGATTTTAACACAGCAAAGTAATTAATTAAATTTAAAATGTACCTTTATGTGCAGGTGTTGAACCCTTATCATCACGTTCATTAATGTTGACAATCTGGCTGTCAACTAACATGCGCAAGTGTTCAAGATCGCCGCCATATGCTGCTGCATGCGCTGGAAATGCCATATCTACAAGACAATGTCAAACAGCCATAACAGGGTCAGTGCATAAAGCTGTACAATTGAGTTACAATGGCAATTTGAAACATAGCACTCATTGTATACATAAGCTCCTTCCTCCTGTTAAATTCCCCCCCCCCCAATAAAACTATGCTCCTCTCACTGTGTTTTCTCCCTCCCGCACCGTCATTATGAACTCTATAAACGTTCCTTTGTGCTCAGAATTTTGAAGATGAAGCCACTCACTCTATTTATTGTACTTCTACTGAAAAAATTGGATTATAATAAGCCTATGCACAATTTGTACCAAAAGTAAAGGCCCTCAAGTCAGGTGCGTATTATACATACATATATATCCTAAATTAAAAAATCATAATAATCCAAAAAGTTTCGATGTGTAATATATCTATATTCAGCCACATATAAACAATTATTCTCGCCAAACAATCATTAGGGTACCAAATATATGTTTTTTATTACACATTCTTATAGTATTTTTCCATAGACAAACAAGGTGCCGGCTCACCATAACAGATCTGCATAACACTGAAATGGACTGGATAAAAACGTTGCACCTAAGTAAGTTATACCGGGCACAGCCCGGCCGGGCTGCCAGCTGGCTGTGGCCATAGTAAACTCGCCCGTGTGTGCGCGTACTAGGTTGCCGCTGACTAGTGCGCAATTAATAACAGTGATGGAAGTGCATCACGAAAATGCGTCACGAAAAAGCGTAACGAAATTACCACAAAAATCGATGTTGCGCGAGTTTGCAAAGGTCTCTGAAGCTGAAATTTGGAAGCGCGTTCGTCGTCGGTATTTGACGTCTTTTGCTGGTCTCCATTTTGAAAATGAGCCAGGATTGACAGAGTTAGATGCTGACTAAGGTCGGCGAAACATTAGGGGGCAACGAAAACGGCGGAAACACTATAGCGATGTGATTGGTCAAGCTAAAAATAGATTATGCAAAACAGGAGAGGATTTAGCCGACAAACGGCCTATGCTTGCTCTATCGCCATGGAGGAATAATGATATCGACTCTCTTCGCTAGCTCTAAATTCGTTACGAATCGCAATCATTTTCGGGTCACTGCCGAGACTGGGCCGACCGGCACGGCAAATGGCGGCCACCTCTTCCGTCCAGAACACAAAGACGAATTGGACTTTTCGGAACCTGCAATGCTCTTTTATGCCCAAGAGTCAAGCACCTGAATGACACGGAATACAACCATAGCCTTCCACCGTATTCCAGTGCGTTGATTCATGTGTCCTCTCATCTCTACGTCGCTTCGAATGAGCTCTGCTCTCCGGGCAAGCGCCCGGACTTTAGGTTCCCTAATGGGTTATAAGTCCAGAGTCTTGTATAACATTGCCAGACTTGTGAAACACCACAACAGCGCTGGATGATGTTTATCAAGCCAGCACTTGAATGTGCCTAGTAACGTAGCATGTGTGCATTTCATTTCTACATAGCAACTGCCTGCATCCGTACTTATCATCATTATTCTGTTCGTTTAATAAAAATAGTCAAAATGCAACTTGTTTTTTCTGCATGATGAATGCCCCCTCTCTGTCTGCATCGTGTTGACTGTATACAAGTGTGCATATTGTAATCAATTTTTATACAGTATATCACTGCTCCTTACTGTTCATTTATTAGTTGTTTTTTTTATGTTTTTGTTCTCCATTTACTTTATGTTTTACAATGATGGCGTTTGTATGTCATGTGTTTCATGCAATAAAAGGTTTACTTACTTACTTACTGTTAGGAGGAATTTGTTCTCAGTAGATTTGTATAACTGTCTATTGGTCTTATCTTTATGTTCCTTTCTTTGGTCAGAAGGATCATCGAGGTGTACCTAAAGAAATCCAATTAACAATCAAGCATTTTTCCTTCAAGGATGTGAAATAATAAACAAATATAACATACATCGTGTAAAACTATCGATCGATCTAGACCAGCAAAGGCTCAAAATGTCTGTTTAATTGAAAATTGCATTTCTTTAGGTACACCGACCAAAGAAAGAAACATATGGTCCTTGTAGTTCCAGCAGGGCAAAAGCCTCATTTCAGAAACCCTTCAACTTCTTTATCTCCACAACAGCAATTTCCTGACTTCCCCTCTGATGCTAAAATACTTATAGGCCCTAATGCTTGAATTGTTATTTACATATAAGAAAAAATGATAAAATAACTTACTTTCAGCTTCCTCGGGATGATCTCGTTCCCACTCAATGTTGCTAATGTATTCAAGCACGTCGTTTTTGTAGAAACGCTCAGCAAGCATTTTCAGTGTCTCTCCATTGTTGTTACGTGCTCTGAGGACCTGACTGACGCTCTGAGATTCACTAATAATAAACTTGAGGCACGACAGCTGACCTTCCATTGCAGCCAGATGTGCTACAACAGCAGTTCAGCATGCTGTTTTAACCTCATCAGACTGCCCTACTAGTCTCCTCAGACTCCTTAGTAGTAGCAACTTAGCAAGGAAGGAGTAAAAGGAAAGTGAAAAAGGGGTAAGCTGGCTTTTAATATTATGGATAGAAACAGAATTGTTAAAGATACTCACAAATGTTATCATCAATATTGATATTGATACTTCCTGCTAAAAGTATTGATGATACCGATAACGATGCTTTTATCAAAAGTTATCAGCGATACTTTTACTGCTAATTTTACTGATACTTTTGTAGCTGTAATTTGCACTCATGGCCTATCTTCATTCCTTGGACTTTGCTCCTAAGGCATGAACACACGAGTAGATTTCTGGCACTCAGTGTCTGTCATTTTTATATCTATAATATTCTTCAGTAATAGTCATTCTACTAACACTACTACTAGTCTACTACATAATTTGCAGTGCGAAGAGTCAAATCAAAGGCTGCATGTGTAATATGAAGTGTAAAAGTCGCAGCCAATGGCCATCCATGTTCACTGAAGCAAATTCTTGCGAGTTAGCTGATGGCTGCTGCTGCTGCTGCTGCTAGCAAGTGCACTGTATGGCATAACCCCACAATGAAACGCAACAACATCACTTATACAGGCAGTCGGAGCTCCCATTTAGACGACCAATAAAGTTATTAAGGCACTGCTCCCCTGCAGCGCAAGACATGTAGAGATGGCTGATGAGAATGAGACAATTCACGTGCCACACCTAGTTCAAAGCATTTGAACATTAGAAAATCACGTAGTTCATTAAACTGGGTTCACATGTTGCCCAAAAGTATCATTAATTTGTAGTGATATTTCAAGCCAGAAAGTATCAGCAATATTTTATCAATGCTTTTTCTTCAAAAGTGTCACTGACAACACTATCGATATTCAAAAAGTATCAGCGACAAAGTATCAGCAAAACTTGATACATCGATATTAACAAGCCTAGATAGTAGATACGAATAAGAAGGTATGCTAAGGCTAGGCACGCAGAGAGTGCATTGACAATATAACTGCTGGCTTACAAAAACTCACCAACTCTGCACAAGATAGTAACAAATGGAACCAAATAATCAGCAGAACATCAGACTCAAACATGCCCAAGGTTGACAAGTTGATGATGATGGATATGCTTGTAGCACATGTTGTGAGCCTATGTCACATGGCTTTTGTGTACTTAATTTAGTTCATTAGAAAGCTTATTTTACAAGCACATCTTTGTCAAGATGACTACCACAAACAACTCCTAAGTGCAACTCACAAATAATTGGTAGCGTTCGGGCAGCCGAGAAATAGCCCTTGTCACTGTGTCAATACCAGTCCAATTAAAAATTCTTTCCTTCTGTATTCACTTGCAAATTATCAGCAACACTTGCACTTAATTAGCGTGTATATTTTTGTGTGTTTTTGTACTATTCGTGTGTATTTCTACATTGTTAATCCAGCTCTCTGGCTGCCAAACAACAGTAAGATGATTGACTGATTGACGTGCACACAGCATAGCCACAAGTGATCACAATGTCAACTTCCAACCTGCAGTGCAGCCAGAGTTTTCAATGTCGTCTGCACTTGCACCCCAGCGCAACAGCAGCTGAACACATCCCAGTCTTCCATGGAATGCAGCAAAGTGCAAAGCAGTCCAACCATTCTTGGCAACTGCATTCACTTCCTGCCATTCAATTCAACCATAATCTCTTAACTCACTGTGAAAACTACAACATCCTACTGGTTTCTCACTAAATACTAATTTGGAGAAGGTAACGAGTAATTAACAACAGAACAGTTCTCTGTTTTAACAGCTACAGGGAGATACCAAATTCTTTTCAATTACCACAACGACACTGCATATGCAAACATCAACAGAATACAATCATATATCATTTTCTTCTTCCATTATTCCAGCATCAGTTCATCACTCCTTCAACCCAGACCCCTAACAGAGCTCCATCACTTCCACTTCAGTAGCTCTTTTCACTAAAAGTGTGACAACGTGGCAACTAACTGCAACCTGAGGTTGCATAAAGCATGCACAGTTGCCCATTAATTTTTTATGATTGCAAGGGGACAACACACCTTTTCTGGGGAGGGGCGCCTTCTCCACCCTAGACAGAAAGCGCCATCCCTCCCAAAAATTTTTCAATTCTACTTCAAATCTTAGTAAGATGAAGGGTGGGGAACCTCCCTTGTTCAAGAAAGGTGGCTCACTGCCTCTCCACCTAATGGTGCACTGCCCCTCCCCAGACTCTTTTCCTGTTATATCTCTTTAAACTTTCCATGGAGCACCACCCCTTTTCAGGGGTTACTGAAGAAGAGATGCGCCATTACCTCCACAGCATCGCCCATCCCCTCAATTTTCGGGGCAAGCGATGCATTGATGCAATTAGCCGTGAGCCTGTGAGAGGCAGCCTATGCACAGAATCACTTTAATCAACACATCAGTCAAATATCTTGTGCAATAAAGTATTAAAATGCAATTCCACTGAACAAGTACAAAACTTTCAACATCAAAAATTTAGTTTGGAACATCCCCATATCCGTATCTGCAATTTACGCTGACAAAGTCGAGTGTATTGAAAGTTGAAACGAAACGTACATCGTACTGACAGTGAATGAAAGACACATAAATTCGTTTTCAATTCATATGTATAGTATTTTCACTGCTCAAAATTGCTTAAAAAGTGCAAAAATGACAAAAATGAGTTTAATACTATTTTTGGAATGACATGTCGCAAATCAACAACCAAAGAATATGTATTGGAGGAACACCTCAAAGTAGTAACGATTTTGCACTTTTACTTTTCGTGATTTTTATATATTGAAGACACACTTTCTGAAAATTAATGAACCAAAAACATCAATATTACATTTGGCGTATATCTCTAAGAAAAATTAGTGTTACTTATTTTACTTAAAAAAAGCTCTTGCAAGTGCGTGACTATGACCAATACGGGTCATCATTGGCAGCATTTGTTGACCGGTTAGCTGGTCATCATTAGCTTTTTACTCACTGCACGTGACGTGCGTTTGACCCAGCACGATCGCGCATTTCAGATCATGATATAACAATACCACATGTATAGCCTGCCAACTCCCATTCTTGCCACTGCTAAAAACACTGAATGCTCACCACTCCTGCACGCAGGAGAGTATGAAGAGTAAATGAGTGACCATGAGCTGCAGCCATGTGTGCTGGCGTAGCAGCACGAATGTCTTGTGCAGACAAGTTCACGCCATTGTTTGCTAATGCCTGCACACGTTCATGTCACATAGCACCCAACAACTGCAAACTGTGTAACATTGTGGACGTTATAGAAAGTAATTCCGTGTTAACTGCTCAGAAATTGTGCAACTACAAAATGCTACACAATACTTAACAAGAGCAGCTCTGTTAATATTCCATCTACATGTGAATCCAGGCCAACATCACTGATCAGAAGAGGCCACGGCAGTCGAGGGGCAATAAATATCAAATACATGATGTACGTCTTTCCAGGTCAAACCAATTCCATCACTGATTCTGCTGCAGAGCATGTGCTTCCCAGTATGCAGCTTGTTTTGGCAGTCTGCTGTTACGCATGTGCAACTGCAAGATGTACCCAAGCCATCTCAGCCTTCTTTCTTTGACAACAAGTGTCGTCCACTCACTGACATCATTATTAGAAAGTCATTCTTCCAAGAGATACCATTCCAGTACAAGGTACCATGCCAATGCCACTGTAGTTTAAACACAGCTGTATAGCTTTAAACATCACAATATCTGTTGCTGAGACTAAATATGGAAATTAAATAACAAAAAACAGAGAAGCAAACAGCTGAGCAAAACATTAGGATTGGGTTACCTTAAAATTGTACAAAGATTCATTTGTGTAAAAACTTGCAGCATATTATGAATTTGTTTTTTAAAATTATAGGCCTCAGCTTGCATGACCTCTTAAACTTGCAGGCCCTACCAGTGCTTCACACACTAGACTGGTGACTGCTAAGGCTTGTATAGCTGACCTGCATGCATGCATCCTGACCACGTACTGCAGCAATATGTGCTGGTGTCCAGCCCTTTGCTGTTGTCACAGTGGGATCAGCACCGTGCCACATCAACCAGTGTAAGCACTAGTCACAGCAATTATCAAATGTGTCATTCTACTGCAAAACATTAAGTGCATGACACCGCAGCGTGCATTGTCTTAACAACCACACGGCAAGTGAATGGGAGATGGCAAAATCTGCCCCCTTAGCCTTCAGATTAGAACCCCTCAACCGATCACTATACCCCACCTGTACAGGACTCAATACCTTATTTTGCGACAATATGATGTGTCTACTACACAAAGATAACTAACACAATGCATTAGTTTAGCATACGGAGAAATGCAGACATGTTTCAAGTACACTAATTGCGAGTACAAGTACGAGTACATAACCCGTAAGCACAAGTATGAGTGCAAGTACTGGCATAGAGCAATGTTTTCTGGAATGCCAAAAATTGATTTAAACAGTTGCATGCATGTGTGAAGCAGTCGGCAAACTGTTAAAATGTTTATGAAGTCGTTTTATTTATTTCATCTGAGATCACTCCCGTCCGTGTTTCCATCACTCTTGCATTTAAAAGAAGATAAGTATTGAAACGTGACAGTTGGACATCTCAACGTCCTTGCGTTGCTGGTAAGTTTCATCTGACCACGTCACAATCAGCCATGCATTCCTGCTTGACCACGGCCTTTGCACTCACTAACATCTCAGTGGCGCCGACTTAAACAGACTGTCAAAGTCACTGTTATCAGCTCAGCTGGATTGATAAGATTTATTGCAGGACAGATCTTACATGCAAATGTAAATGCACGCGAGGAAATCTGTTACAGATAGTGATGGGAAAAGATAAGTTTGACGTCTCAGCGAGGGACGTGATAACAAGGTTTGACTTATGGAGTCCTATATCATAACACCTTAGACTCCATGCTTCACTAAAGCTCCAGTCAATGTATGGTCTAGCACCAATGCAATGATGACTTACATAAGTGTGAACAGCTCAGTTGAAACATTATAATTTTTAAAAAATAGCATCGTACAACTACAAGTACATCACCTGCGAGTACTAGTACGAGTACAAGTACTTTACTCATGAGTACAAGTACGAGTAAGTCCGAGTATGAGTATGAGTACGAGTACAGAAAATATGTACTCAAGTACAACTCGAGTACGAGTATGAAGTACTACATCTCTGGAAAAATAGCAGATACACTGCTAGCAGTAGCAGACACTGTACTCAGCAACAGTGTCTTGCAATAATAAATCATTCTACTATAACGATACTGATGTAACCGCAGTCAATAATGCTAAAAACAGCTCAAGAAATATTTTATTAGAGACGTTTAATCACACCAAAGCAGAGTTGGCCAATTTAAAGCATGACAATTTTAATAACTGATTTTAATTGCAATTAAAATCAAATGATTTTTTTGACAAAAAAGTCATTTGATTTAAATCAAATATTTCCGTATTTCTGACTTCCTGTTTTAAGTATGTTTAACAGATTTCAGTATGTATTTACTTTGTCACACTAACTGACTCATTGTAATAAAGTAAAACAGCCATCTGCTGATTACAGTTTCAGAGTCAGTAAGTTAAAAGATCAGTTTTGATGCTTTGCCAGTTGCTGGACCAGTTGATATAACTAAAAACATGTTTTACACAGCATGGGCTGATGATCAAATTGATATTAGCAGCTGCCAGATGGAAGATTGCCACCATTTAGTTGGAGTCACCAAAGACTCCAGGATAACAGCAGACTGTAAGTCAAGAAATGGCTTTAAATGACTGAAGTTACAATAAAAGTTATCTTAATATGAATGTACGCAGATATTCTCTTTCTCTGCTTATCAGTGAATTACGTTGATACTGTGGATGCAACAGATATTCTGGCATGTAAATATCTAAAAATCATATTTAAATAAAAAACTGATTTAAATAAAAAAATCTGATTTAAATAAAAAATCCACTTTTTCATATTTATTTTTTTACATCATGCTTTTTCCAACCCTACACAAAGAATGACTTCATTAGATTGATGCATTCAGTTGCAACGTAATTTTTTGGGGAGGCATAACTGTATATACATATGTTGTGTATTTTTTCCATAACCTCTGTGGTTTGAACCAAACAAATGAGCGACTGATTGCACAAAGACTATCAAACCTCAAGTGCACCGACATGGCATGCCCAGTGTAATGCAGTGAAGTGATCTTTATTTGCATCACATTCATTGATGCTTGCACCATTTCTGACCATCGCTTCCAGCATGTGAACATTCCCACCTCTGACAGCATCATGAATGCCTTGACGTGCTCCAGTAACTTGTTTAGCTGTAAATTCCAGCATTGCCAACAAATCATTGGCACCGGTACTGGCGCCTGGCAATTGCCTTGCCACTTTTGACAGTCGCACAGTCTGCAATACTTTTAGCTGCGTCACTTTTTTCTACACTATCAAAGTGTAAAGATGTTACGATGCCCATTCATATTTTCAGCTTTATATGTGTTAAAACTTAACCGCAGTATTGCTGACACCAGTAGACAGTCCTACATGCACATAATAGCTTGCGGAATTAGACGCCACCATTCACCGTAGTCTGTAACTTTTTTGCACGTCAGTCTAGTCAGTGGACCACCAGATAGTGTACAGTCCTTCACATCGAATGAAGACAAAATAAGCAGGTTGCTACCAAGTACTGAGATTAAAATGAGTGATGTTAACTTTCCAATAAAACATCTTTTCTCAGTTAAGAAAGAAACAGAAAACAAAACTAATGCTTAGGCTGACTAACTGATGACATCAATAAGTAACACAATGCCTACAGTAAATGTTAGTCAGTGTTCAAAAACACATTGAAGTGCACCAAAATATAGCCACGATAATAAAAATAAACTGTCAAATTTTACCAAAAAGGGTGACACCATAAAGGCTAAAATGCTTTGCTTCGACTTCTGGCGCTGCAGTAAAAAATGCTCGGTGATATTCAAATTAAAACAGTTAAACAAAGTATTACTGACCTTTTACTGAAGTATTATTTTCCGTACATTTACCGATCATTAACTTTTTTCATGCTGCTGAACCGTGCGTGCTCGCACAGTGGATAACATTCAAAATGTTACATTTTTCAATACATATTCACCGTGCGTGCGCACGGTGAATATAATTATCGATAAAAATACTGATATCGGGTTCCATATCGCCGATATGTTAGAGTAGAAATATCGGAAAATATCGATATCGGCAAGGCGATATCGACCCAGCTCTAATAGTAGGTGTAGCAGCTGGTACGCGCGGTAAATAACATCGTGACGGCTAAACACCACTCACTCGTTGCCATAGCCTACATGTATATACGCTCTCCTTCTTTTATGCAATTTCGTCAACGAAAACAGCCTTCTTTTCGACCGTTACTGTTATGTGTATGTAGTAAAGACTATTCTTCCCCAAGATTTATTATCCTTGCTCTTCCATAGTGGTTACCTTGGTAACGTGTACGCGCACCTCCACAAAGAATATATAATGATGGTCCACTTCGTTTGTTACGTGAATCGAACGTTAGTTGCTTTATCGCACTTCCTTGCTTTATCGGTATTCGGTAACGTCTTCGTGGGAGCATTGGCTTATGACGATGATATTGCACTGCTGGCTCCCACACCATGAGCTATGCGGCATCTTTTGAAAATATGCGAAGAGTAGGCCTAACTTACGGAAAGAAATTCTCTATAAAGTTCAATGCCGCTAAGTCTGCTTGGCTATATTATAATATAGGTAAACCGCCTCATGCCTGCGTCTCGCAGTTTTCAATTGATGGCAAGCATATAAAATGTACGAGTGAATATACTCATTTGGGTCATATCATATCCGCCAGTTGTGAGATTTCCAGAAAACGTAATAGCTTGTGCGGCAAGATAACGTGCTGTGTTCAGTGATGGGTAAAATACTTTTCAAAAGTATTATTTAAAATACAAGTATTTATACTTGTATTTTAAATACATACTTTTTGATATCTCACAACAAGTACCAAAATACTTGCTGGGGGGCTAAATCGAACCGCAGCAATATGGTAACGTCGTAACGATTAAATTTGGTTTAATAGTTAACTTTTTCAGCATTAACGAATTAATTATTAGCTAATTAAGCAACACATTTTCAGAGTTTAATCAAATCAAAACTGTGTCAACTGTCATACTATGCACTTCAAAGCTACATCATACATGTACTAAAAGTTCGAGTCACTGCAGCTGAGCAAAAATAATTTGAAACAAAGTTGCGGTACACATCATGTCAAGGCAAGAACTTTGTCGTAACCTCGGGTGCCCGAGTACGTTCCCCTGTCTCTCGCTTTCTCTGTCGCAATCAGTAGAGCGCCTACTGATTCGAACGGACACTCGTTCACTCGAGTCCTGCCGCGCCACCCATCTT
>Ga0126335_1000743_pt1 | contig 16669 bp, 13 predicted proteins | sample OlaspJWI45metaG_FD_108409 | JGI IMG/M metagenome (GOLD analysis project Ga0126335, IMG submission 108409) | Marine gutless worms symbiont microbial communities from Oahu, Hawaii - Olavius sp. 1 OAHU.JWI-45 metaG | ecosystem: Host-associated > Annelida > Digestive system > Unclassified | place... | reverse complement strand
GCGGCTGGCCCTGCCGGCGTACCGCTCGCACTGGCGGTTCCGCGCTGCCGACGGCGTGGTCAGCGAGGTGCCGGTGGACGGCTCCGTCGTCCTGTCCAATCCGCTCGGCGTGCGGGATGCCGCCATCGCCGACCTCGGCCCCGCCCTGCTGCCGGACTGGCTGATCGACGATGAGATCGGTGCCGGCCGCCTGATCGACCTGTTTCCCGGCTACGACGTTACCGCGACCTCGTTCGACACCGCCGCCTGGCTGCTGTACCCGAGCCGCAGCTTCCTGCCCGAGAAAGTGCGCGTGACCATCGACTTCCTGCGCCGGCATCTGCCGCCCCGGCCGGGCACACCGGCGGCTGCCCTTTAGGGGTTGGACCGGCCGGGCTTGTGCGGCCTACGCCCGAGCTTATATTTGCATATACACGAGACAATGCCGGAGCAGCGGCGATGAGCGTGGACGACACCTACTTCCGGGACGCATGCGTCTGCTACAACACCCGCCACACGGCCCGAATCCTGACCCGCGCCTATGACGACGCCCTTCGCCCGTTCGGCCTGCGCGGACCCCAGTTCTCGCTGCTGGCGGCGCTGAGCGGACTGGACGAAATCTCCATCACCGAGTTCGCGGCGGCGACCGGCATGGACCGCAGCACCATGTCGCGCAACCTGCGGCTGCTCGAGGATCAGGGCCTGGTCGCCCTGTCGGCGGAACGGCGCTGGCGGATGAAGACCGTGACGATCACGGCAGCCGGCCGGCAAAAGCTGGAAAAGGCGCTGCCGGCCTGGCGGGAGATGCAGGCGCGGATCATCGGTGCCGTCGGCGAAAACGCCTGGAACGACCTGCGCGCCGGGCTGCGCAAGCTCGAGGCCGCGGTCGCCGGCTGAGCCGGCGCGCCTGGGGGAGCAAGATCGATTCGTGAAATCCATGCATGAAACTATCGCGTATATACACGACATAACCATGAACCGGCCGGCGGCAAACCAACGCGGAGTTCCTGACGTAGGCAAGGGGACCGCAGCCGCCACCAGGCGGCAACCGGCCGGTGGCACCGACACGCCACGGAGGAGAATCGGAGCATGAACCAGACCGCCTCGCGCCTGTCGCCGACCGTGGCCGTGATCCTCATGCTGGCGCTGCTGACGGGCCTGGGCCAGTTCGCCAGCAACGTCTACCTGCCGGCACTGCCGGCGGTGTCGCAAACGCTCGCCGCCGACATGACGCAGGTGCAGTGGACGCTTGCGATCTTTCTGGCGGCCCTGGCCATATCGCAGCTGTTGTTCGGACCGTTGTCCGATCGTTTCGGCCGCCGCCTGCCGTTGCTGTCGGGCCTGGTGCTCTACGTCCTCGCCAGCGCCGGCGCCGCTCTCGCGCAGGACATCACGACGCTGATGGTGGCCCGGGTGCTGCAAGGTCTGGGGGCCGGCGCCGCGCTGGTGGTGGCGCGGGCGATGACCCGGGACAGCTTCGAAGGTGCGGATCTGGCGCGCATCTCCGCCCTGATCATGATCGTCTTCGGCATGGTGCCGGGCCTCTCGCCGCTGTTGGGCGGGGTGCTGACCGATCTCAGCGGCTGGCCCAGCGTGTTCTGGATGTGCGGACTGCTGGGCGTCGTCGCCATCGCCGGCAGCCTGCGCCTGCCGGAGACCAACCAGGCACCGCTGGCGACGCTGTCGGCCCGGCAGGTGATGGCCGACTATCGCGGCGTCCTGGCGATCGCCCCGTTCCGCCGCTTCGCCATCCCTGCGGCCCTGGTCATCGGTTCGCTGTCGGCCTTCTTCGCCGGCTCGCCGGCGGTGCTGATCGACCAACTCGGCATTTCTGCGACCGAGTTCGGCTTCTACCCGCCGATCGCCATCCTCGGCTTCTTCATCGGCGGCATGCTGGCACGGCGCTTCGCCGGCGGTCGCAGCCCATGGCAACTGGCCAGCGCCGGCCTTTTGATCATGCTGGCCGGTACCGGCGTGATGGTGCTGCCGCTGCTGTTCGGCTTCGTCCACAAGTACCAGATCGCCGGTGCCATGGTCGTGCACGTCTCGGGCCTCGGCCTGGCGATGCCGACCCTGATGGCCGCGGCCCTGTCCAGCATCTCCCGTAACGCGGGCGTCGCCTCCGCCGTGCTCGGCTTCAGCCAGATGGCGGTCGGCGCCCTGTCCACCGTGCTGGTCAGCCTGTTGCAGCCGCTGCTGCCGGTGCTGGCCTTCCCGCTGGTGATGCTGCTGTTCACCGGCGCGGCGGTGGTGGCCCTGGGCCGCGCGCCGGCCCGCGCCGCCGTCAACGTCGGAGAAGCCGGTCATGTCCGCTAGCTCGTTGCCACGGCGCATCGGCGCCCTTGCCATGCGGCTGTCGTTTGCGGCGGCGATGATCGCCATCGCCGGTGCCGGCGTGACGGTGCTGCACCTGAAGGCCGACGCCAACAAAGTCGAGGTGGCGGCGGCACCGCTGCCGGTCCGGGTGGTGCTGGCGGAACGAGCCGACGGCTACCACGTGGTCGAGCGCTTTGCCGGCCGGGTCGAAGCCGCGCGCCAGGCCCGGCTGGGCTTCGAGCGCGGCGGCCTCGTTGTCTCGGTGCAGGTCGAGGAAGGCGACACGGCCAGCGCCGGCGAAGTCGTGGCGCGGTTGGATACGGCGCTGCTGCAGGCCGACCGGGACCGGTTGGCCGCCCAGCGACGCCAGGTGCAGGCGAATCTGGAACTGGCCCGGCTGACCCTTGAGCGGCAGCGCACCCTGCAGGCGCAGGGCCACGCCTCGAGCCAGCGGCTCGACGAGGCGCGGCTGTCCAGCTCGGCCCTGGAGGCGGAACTGGCCGCCGTGACCGCGAACATCCGGTCGATCGACATCAACCTGGAAAAGGCTACGCTGCGGGCACCGTTTGCCGGCACCATCGCCGCCCGCTGGGTCGACGAAGGCACCGTCGTCGCCGCCGGCACGCCGGTGGTGGAGCTGCTGGAAAGCGGTCGGCGCCAGGCCCGCATCGGCGTCAGCCCCAAGGTCGCCGAGGCGATCGACCGCGGCGCCTCCTACGAGATCCGCTATCGCGACCGGGTCCTGGCCGTCGAAGCCGCCGCCGCCCGGCCGGACATGGCGCCGGGCACCCGCACCCTGCCGCTGTTGTTCGACGTGATCGGTCCCGACCGGGTGCCATTCGGCGAAGTGGTCGAGCTGCGGGTCGCGCGCGAGATCGGCGCGCCGGGGTTCTGGCTGCCGCTGACGGCGCTGACCGAGGGCGAGCGCGGCCTGTGGTCGGTCTCGCTGGCGGACGGCGGCGACGAGGCGCCGGCCCGCATCAGCCGCGCCGCGGTGGTGGTGGTGCATGTCGACGGCGACCGCGTCTTCGTACGCGGCACCCTGCGCGACGGCGACAGGGTGGTGGTCGGCGGCGCCGAACAGGTCAGCCCCGGCCAGGTGGTCGAGCCGCTGCTGGCGGACGCCGGCTGATGACGACCCTGTTCTACCGGCACTGGCGCCTGACCGCCCTGGCCGTCGGCGTGCTGGTGGCGCTCGGCCTGTCGGCCCTGCTGACCATCGGACGCCAGGAAGACCCGACCATCACCAACCTGTTCGCCACCGTGATCACGCCCTATCCGGGCGCCGAGCCGGCGCGCGTGGAAGCGCTGGTGACCGAGAAGATCGAGGACGAACTGCGCCAGATCCCCTAGATCGACACCATCACCTCGACCTCGCGCACCGGCATTTCGGTGGTCCAGGTCGAGCTCAGCCAGTTCATCACCGACCAGCAGATCGAACAGGCCTGGTCGGAGATCCGCGACGCCCTGAGCGACGCATCGCGCGAATTCCCGGCCGGCGTGCCCGAGCCTGAGTTCGACAACGACCGCACAGGCGCCTTCACCGCGATCAGCGCCCTCATGCCGGCACCGGACCGGGAGGTCCCAATCGCGGTGGTGCGCCGTTACGCGGAAATCCTGCAGGACCGCCTGCGTCAGGTTCCCGGCACCAAGACCGTCGAGCTCTACGGTGCCGACACGGAAGAAATCCTCGTCGCCGTCGATCCGCGCAAGCTGGCCTCGGTCGGGCTGTCGGTGCCAATGGTCTCCGACGCCATCGCTCGGGCCGACAGCAAGGTCCAGGCAGGACAGGTCCGCGGCCGTGCCAACGACCTGCTGATCGAGGTCGAAGGCGAGATCGACAGCCTGCAGCGGATCCGCGAGATTCCTCTGTGGCGGGACGACGACGGCCGCATCCTGCGCATTTCCGACGTCGCCGAGGTCAGCCGGTCGGTGGTCGAGCCGCCGCAGGGCCTGGCCTACGCCGACGGCCGGCGAGCGATCCTGGTCGCCGCGCGGATCGAGAACGACCTGCAGGTCGATGTCTGGATGTCGGCGGTGCAGCGCCGGCTCGCCGCCTTCGAGCAGTCCCTGCCGGTTGGCCTGGAGCACCGGTTGCTGTTCGACCAGAACACCTATACCGCCCGACGGCTCGGCGGTGTCCTGACCAACCTGGCGATCGGCGTCACCCTCGTCGTCGCCGTGCTGTTTCTGACCCTGGGCTGGCGCGCGGCCCTGATCGTTGCCGCGGTCCTGCCGCTGACGGGTCTGGGCGCGCTGGCGATCCTGCAGGCCGTCGGCGTACCGATACACCAGATGTCGGTAACCGGACTGATCGTCGCCCTCGGCCTGCTCGTCGACGCCGCCATCGTCATGACCGACCAGATCCGCCAACGGCTGGCTGCCGGCCTGGCCCGCCCCCTGGCCGTCGGCGGCGCCATCAAACGGCTGGCGGTGCCACTGCTGGCCTCGACGGTGACGACGATCCTGTCTTTCCTGCCCATGGCCATGCTGCCCGGCCCGGCCGGCGACTTCGTCGGCTCCATCGCCATCGCCGTGATCGTCATGCTGACCGTTTCGCTGCTGTTGGCGCTGTCGATCACCCCGGCGCTGGCAGGCTGGATGCTGCCGGACGGGACCGCCGGGCGTGGTGGCTGGTTGGCCCACGGCCTGCAGTTCCGCCGCCTCGGGCGCCTGTTCGACCGCTCGCTGCGGGCGGCGCTGCGCTATCCGGTCCTGGCGATCCTGGCCGCGCTGGTGCTGCCGGTCATGGGTTTCGGCGCCTTCCCGACGCTGACGGCGCAGTTCTTCCCCGGCGTCGACCGTGACCAGTTCTATGTCCAGCTGCGCCTGCCCGGCTCGGCCGCCATCGCCGAAACCGAGCGCATGGCACTCGCCGCCGGCCGGATCATGGAGGCCCAGCCGGGCATCCGCCACGTGCACTGGGTGATCGGTGAAAGCGCGCCGTCGTTCTACTACAACATGCAGATGAACCAGGACGGCGTGCGCAGCTTTGCCGAAGCCCTGGTGACGACGACGTCGCCCAGGGCGACGACACAGGCCATCCCCGCACTGCAGGCGGCGCTCGACCGTGCGCTGCCCGGTGCCCAGGTGATCGTGCGCGACCTGGTGCAGGGCCCGCCGGTCGGCGCCCCGGTGGAACTGCGCCTGGTCGGACCGGACCTGCCGACCCTGCGCGCCCTTGGCGATGAGGTGCGCACGATGATGGCGGCGGTGCCCGACGTCACCCATACCCGCGCCACCCTGGTCGGCGGCAATCCGAAGGCGGTGTTCCACCTGGACGAGGACCGGGTGCGTCTGGCCGGGCTCGACCTCGGTCAGGTGGCACGGCAACTGGAAGCGACGCTGGAAGGCATCATCGGCGGCTCGTTGATCGAGGGCACCGAGGAACTCCCGGTCAGGGTCCGGGTCGGGCGGGATACTCGCCAGGCGTTGGCGGCTTTGCAGCAGGTCGACGTCGTCGCCGCAGACGCGCCGACGAGCGCGCAGCAAAACGCCTATCCAGGCGTGCCGCTGTCCGCCCTGGGCCAGGTGCGGATCGAGCCGTCGGAAAGCCCGATCGCGCGCCGCGACGGCGAGCGGGTGAACACGGTGCAGGCCTATCTGCGCCTCGGCGTGTTGCCGGAAGAGGTGCTGAAGCAGGTGCAGGCGCAGTTGGCCGAAAGCCCGCTGCCGCTGCCGCCGGGCTATCGCCTGGAGTTCGGCGGTGACGCGGACGCCCGCGCCGAGACCGTGCGCAACCTGGCTTCGACGCTGGGCCTCGTGGTGACGCTGACCATTGCCACCATCGTTCTCACCTTCAACAGCTTCCGGCTGTCGCTGATCGCCGGCGCTGTCGCCTTTCTGTCCATGGGCCTGAGCCTGCTGGCCCTGGCCGCGTTCAACTACCCGTTCGGGATCCAGGCGCTGATCGGCGTGATCGGCTCGATCGGGGTATCGATCAACGCCGCCATCATCATCCTCACCGGGCTGCAGGCCGAGCCCGACGCCGCGGCCGGCGATACCGAGGCGATGGCCCGCGTCGTCGGGTCGGCCTCGCGCCACATCGTCTCGACCACGGTCACCACCTTCGGCGGCTTCCTGCCGCTGATCCTGGCCGGCGGCGGCTTCTGGCCCCCGTTCGCGATGGCAATCGCCGGCGGCGTGCTGCTGTCGACGGTGGTGTCGTTCTACTTCACACCGCCTATGTTCCGGCTGGTGATGGCCCGGCGGCCGGCGGCGGCCGCCCCAGCCGACGATGACGTCGTCCGGCTAGGGCAGACAAGCGGCGAGGCGGAGGGTGCCGCCCTGGCGCGGTCCTGACCGCACCAAGGCGGCAGCTCAGGCCAGCACGAAGCCCTCGTAGCCGTTGGCGGCGACCTGATCGCACGTCTCGCGGTATTTCGGGGCGCCGCCGGCGTAGGCCATGAAGGTGCGGGTCTGGCGGCCGGGGACGTTGCGGTTGACCCCGGTCATCCAGGAATCGATCCGCGAGGCGAGCAGCTTCGAGGCCGCCTCGTGCACGTGCTCGGTCCAGGCTTTCTCCGCCGCCGCCGTCGCCTCGACCCGGTTCAGGCCCTTTTCCTTCATATGGCGCAGCAGATCGGTGACCCAGTCGACGTTCTGCTCGATGCAGCGCGGAATGTTGCAGAAGGTGGCGGCGTTGTGCGGCCCGACCAGGGTCAGCATGTTTGGAAAGCCCGCGACCTGCAGGCCGAGATAGGTGTGCGCGCCGTCGGCCCACTTGTCCTTCAGCCGCTGGCCGCCGCGGCCGCGGATGTCGATGCGGTCGAACGCCCCGGTGATGGCATCGAAGCCGGTGGCGTAGATGATCATGTCGAATTCGTACCCGGCCGCACTGGTGACGATGCCGGTCGCGGTGATCCGCTCGATCGGCGTCTCGCGCAGATCGACCAGTTGCACGTTGTCCTGGTTGAAGACCTCGTAGTAGCCGCTTTCCAGCGGCACCCGCCGGGTACCGAAGCCGTGGTTGGTCGGAATCAGCTTCTCCGCCAGCGCCGGATCCTTGACCCGCTGGCGGATCTTGCGGGTGACGAACTCGGTGATGGTGTCGTTGGCCGCCTTGTCGGTGAGGACGTCGCGGAAGTTGCCCATCCAGATGCCGAATCCGGGGCTGTTGTAGAGCGCCTCGTAGAACGCCTCGCGCTCTTCGGCCGAGACGTCGAGGGCGTTGCGCGGATCGGCGGCGTGGATGAAGCAGCCGTAGGAGTCGCGGCAGCGGGCGAAGATCTCATCGTAGCTGGCCTTGATCTTCGCCTGCTCCTCCGGCGTGATCGGGCTGTTGTGCAACGGCGCGCACCAGTTCGGCGTGCGCTGGAACACGGTCAGGTGGCCGACGGTCTTGGCCACCTCGGTGATCGTCTGCACGCCGGTGGCCCCGGTGCCGATCACCGCCACCCGCTTGCCCTCGAAGCTCACCGGGTGATGCGGCCAGGTGCCGGTGTGATAGGCCTCGCCGCGGAAGTCCTCGACGCCGGGGATCACCGGCATGGTCGGCGCCGACAGCGGGCCGATGGCGGTGATCAGGAAATGCGCGCAGGCGCGGCGGCCGTCCTCGAACGCCAGTTCCCATTCCTCCGCATCTTCGTCGTAGACAGCCGAGACGACACGGGCCTCGAAGGTGATGTCGCGCCGCACGTCGAGCTTGTCGGCGACGAAGTTGCAGTAGCGCAGGGTCTCCGGCTGGGCCGAGAAGTGTTCGCTCCACTCCCATTCCTCGAGCAGTTCCTCGGAAAAGGAGAAGCCATAGGTCCAGCTCTCGGCATCAAAGCGGGCGCCGGGGTAGCGGTTCCAATACCAGGTGCCGCCGACACCGTCGCCGGCTTCGTAGACATGCACCGAGAAGCCAAGCTGGCGCAGCCGGTAGAGCTGGTACATACCCGAAAGGCCGGCGCCGATGATGATGACCTGGTGGCGCTCGACCGCTGCGGCATCTGCCGTATCGTCCCGCGCTGCCGCTACCCGTGCCGTCATGCCGTTCCTCCTGTTTTGCCTCTGACAAAGCACCGCCGGCAGGCGCGCGTCAACACGGGCCGCCGGACCGGCGTTGCGTCACCAGAGTTCGTCGCCGAGCAGCGCCGTCGCCAGCCCCTCGGCCGCGGCATCGAGCAGCAGTTCGCCCTTTTCCGCCGACGCCGTTTCGGGGAAGCCCATCACCCCGCTCTTCGTCCGCTCGGCGAACGGCCGGTAGCGATAGGCCCCGCTGCGCTTGCCGACGTCCTGGCTGTCCTGGGCCAGGCCCGCCATGGCCTCGCGATCGACCAACTCGGGCGCCAGCGCCAACAGCATCGAGGTCTCGGCCTCGCCGGCATGACGGACATTGCCCTGTTGCTCGAGGATCTCCTTGTAGCGCGCCGCCACGTCGGCCAGCAGCGGGTAGCTCGCCGTGCACACCGGCACGTCCAGTTCCCGTGTGAGATCGCCAACGATGACGTTGAGCGCGTCGATGTTCCCGCCATGACCGTTGTTCAACAGGATGCGGCGAAAGCCGTGCCGGACCAGGGACTGACAGACGCAGCGCAGGACGCCGCGGAAGGTGTCGAAATCAAGGGTGATGGTGCCGCCGAAGTCCATGTGGTGCTCGGCCAGCCCCGACCAGACCGTTGGTGCCACCACCACCGGCTGGGACTCATGCACCAGGCGGGCCGCACGCAGGCTGATCTCGGTGGCGATCAGCGCATCGACCTGCACCGGCAGGTGTGGGCCGTGCTGCTCCATCGAGCCGACGGGGACGATGACGATGGCATCGCGGGCGGCAAGCTCGCGCAGTTCGGGGGCCCTGAGGTGGGCCCACAGCAGTTCCGGCATTGGCCTCGATCTCCTTCTGTCCTCCGGCGGCGGCAAACGCCGCGCCCCACGCACCCGTGTCCAGTGTTCACGATCTTCGGCTCAGACCGCGGCGGGTGCAACAAACCCTGCCGTGCCCGGCAGCGGCCTGCGGTGACGGCAGGCTCCTGACGGAATGCTGTCAGGAGGGCTGTGCGATGACTTGCGCCATCGCAACCCGTTTGAGGAGTCATCCCGATGAGCTTCACGCCTGAACACTTCACCGTCTGGGCCGAGATCCCCGTCGCCGACATCGACAGGGCGATCAGCTTCTACAACACTGTCCTCAACACCGATTTGAAGAAGGACGAGAGCGGACCCAACCCCATGGCCATGTTCCCGACGTCGACGCCGGGCGGCGTCGCCGGGCACCTCTATCCGGGCCAGCCGGCCACCGACGGTGCCGGCCCGACCGTCCACCTTGCCTGCCCGGACAAGCTGGAAGACGCGCTGAAGCGGGTCGAGGTCGCCGACGGCAAGGTGGTCTCTGACATCGTCGCAATCCCGGCCGGCCGATTTGCCTACTGCGTCGACAGCGAAGGCAACTCGATCGGCATCTTCTCGCGCTGAGCTGTCGCCGATGCGACGTGCCGACCGCCTCTTCCAGATCGTTCAATATCTGCGGGGCGGTCGGCTCGTCACCGCAGCCCGCCTGGCCGAGCGTCTGGAGGTCTCCGAGCGGACGATCTATCGCGACATCGCCGATCTGCAGGCCAGCGGCGTGCCGATCGACGGCGAGGCTGGCGTCGGTTACGTCATGCGCGCCGGCTTCGACCTGCCGCCGCTGATGTTCAGCCGGGACGAGATCGTCGCTCTGGTCACGGGCGCCAGGCTGGTGCGCGCCTGGGGTGGGGCGGCGATGGCGCGCGCAGCCGAAGAGGCCCTGGTCAAGATCGAGACGGTGCTGCCGGAGGCCGAGCGCCGCCGGGCGCACGAGGTCGAGATCCATGCCATCGCCATGGAGATGACGCCGGCGGTCCGCGACCGCATCGACGAGATCGAAACCGCGGTGCAGGCCCGCCAGCGCCTGAACCTGTCCTATGTCGACGCCGAGGCCCGCACGACGGAACGCGTCGTCCGCCCCCTGGGCCTGTGGTTCTGGGGCAAGGTCTGGACCCTGGTCGCCTGGTGCGAGCTGCGCCAGGACTTCCGCATGTTCCGCCTCGACCGGATCGCCGATATGGACGACGCCGGCGCGCCGTTCCGCCCCGAGCGCGGCAAGACCCTGAGCGACTTCTACCGGGCCATGGAGGACATGCCATGACGGCCGCCCTGCGGCGACGGCGGCAAGGGCGGAACGAGGCCGCCAGGCCTGTTCAGGCCACGGTCGAGCGGACGGGCGCGACGAATGCGCTCGAAAGGGCAGCGCGGGTGACGGGGATCAGTTCACCCATGACGCCGATCTCGTCCAGGCCGTCGCCATCGTCGCGGCAGGCCGCCTCCAGGTTGGCGGCCGCCTGCGACAGCCGCATCAGGCCGAAGTTCGCGGCCTGTCCTTTGATCTTGTGCGCCACGGCGGCCCGTTGTTGGGACGGGTCAACCAGCGTGGCCAGGTCTGCGGCGAGGTCTTCCACCTGATCCAGCGTGTTGCCGATGAGTTCGTGCGCCCGCTCGTCGCCGAGCTGCTCCTTGAGCGCGGCGACCCGGTCCCAGTCGACCAGTGCGTCCGGCGCGCCCAGCCGGCGCGGCTTGGCCGGGGTGCAGACCGCATTGCTGTCTTTCAGCAGCGCGGCCAGGCTGGCTTCCAGTTCCTTGAAGTTCACCGGCTTGGTAAGCACCCCGTTCATCCCAGACCGGAGATACTGCTCATGCTCGTCATCGAATGCGTTGGCGGTCAGGGCGATGATCAGCAGGTTCTTGGCCTCCGGCACTGACTTGCGGATCTCCTGCGTGGCCGTGTCGCCGTTCAGGCCCGGCATCTGGATGTCCATGAGTACGGCGTCGAAGGCGTCAGGCCGCTCCCTGATGATGGCAATCGCATCGGCACCGGACTCCGCGGTTTCGACATGGTGCCCGGAGTGGGCCAGACCATCCTGCAGGAGCACCCGGTTCATGTCGCTGTCGTCGACGACCAGCAGACGCAGCTTCCTGAGGTCCGCGACCGGCTCGGCGATGGCTTTGATCTCGGCCACCGCTTGCCCGGGTTCCGCAGCGCGCTCGAACTCGAGCGTGAAGAAGAACTTTGCGCCTGAACCGACCTCGCTCTCCAGCTCAAGATGACCGCCGAGGCGTTCGACGAGCAGCCTGGCGATCGACAGGCCAAGGCCGCTGCCATGCTCTGTCGTAGGGTCGTCGCCCAGGCGCGTGAACTGCTCGAAGATGCGTTCCTGGTCGCCCCTGGAGATCCCCGGCCCGGTATCCTCGACCCAGAAGGTGATGGCGACCACGCCGTCTCCCGCATCCTGCAGCTGTGACCGCACCAGGACCGAACCTTCGGGCGTGTAACGGATCGCGTTGCCGACCAGGTTGAACAGGACCTGGCGCAGGTGGTCGTAGTCGCCCGAGACCGGCACATCGCCACCCTTGGCGGCAATGACGTCGAGCTTGAGCCCCTTCTGCTCCGCCAGCGGTGAAAAGATCGAGCCCACCTCGGCGAAGATCCGGTCGATGCTGAAGGTGCGTTTGACCGACCTGTTGAGGCCCTCCTCGATCCTTGTGTAGTCGAGGATCTGGTTGACCAGGTCAAGGAGGTAGTTGCCGGCCTTCTGCGCCGTGACGATCCGCGCGCGGTCCTTGGCCTCGACGTCATCGCGATCGAGCAGCTGCAGCGTGCCGAGGATGCTGTTCAGAGGCGTGCGGATGTCATGGCTGACGCTGGAGACGAAGCGGTTCTTCGCCGCCAGACCGCTGAGGGCAGCGAGGCGCGCCTCATCGATGTAGCGCCGGTCGTCGATGATGCGTCGCGTCTCCTCGATCATCACGCCAAGGATGACGATCCCGACCATGTTGCCGATCAGCAGGACGTCCCAGGCCTCGCTTAGGATGGCCGCACCGACCTCGAAGGACTGGCCCATGAAGAAGGCGGGCAGCACCAGGACGACGGACACAACCGCCAGCACGGCGAAGCCGACGGGGCCGGCGTCGCGGCGATTGGTGCGGGCCAGCAGCCAGCCGGCCAGGGCACCGACGGCACCGTAGATGAAGAAGCTGACAACGCCGCCGACGACCGCCGGGCCGCCAACGCTGAACCGTGCATAGCCGCCGATCGTCGCGGCGATCAACGCGCCGACGGGGCCGGCGAAGAAACCGGAGAGGACGATCGGACCGGCCCGGGTATCGAAGGTCGCACCGAGAGGTATCGAAACCGGTACCTTAACTACGACCAGCGCAATCAGGCCAAAGACGATGCCGACGGAGATTTGGCCACGAAGATCCTCGAACCTGCCGCCGGTGCGCAACACGACGAGCAGGATCACCAGGCTCGCCAGGGCCAGCAAGCCGATGTTTTCGAGCATCTGAAAAAGCATGACTTACGTCACATCGCGACCGATTTGCGGGTAACAATCGATTTCGATCCCCCTCAGGTAGCAGACCCTGCCCTAAGAATGCCTTAAACGTGCACTCGACCGCAGGTTGAAGCAAAGCGTTAACGATACCCACTGGTAAATCGCCTCCGGCGCCGGCAAGGCGCTTCACGCTTCGTGCCGGGTCCTGCACCATGGCACCGACCGGCCGATGCGCAGCGGCCGGCACGCAGAGGAGGATTTGCGACATGGCGAGCCGGGGGCTGGAGACGCTACCGTTCTTCAACGAGGCTGCCGTGGCGTCGGTGTTGCAATGGGCGCCGCTGATCGATGTCCTCGAACAGGCGATGATTGCCTTCTCCGCCGGCCGGGTCGCGCAGCCGGTGCGCCAGATGGTCCCGGTGCCCGGCCACGACGCCATCATCGCCGCCATGCCTGCGGTCGGCGAGGCGATGGCGGTCAAGGTAGTCACCCTCTATCACGACAACGCCGGCACCGACCTGCCGACCCATCAGGCGGTGATCCTGCTGTTCGACAAGGACAACGGGTCACCGCTGGCGGTGCTGGACGGCCGCCTGATCACCGAGATGCGCACCGCCGCCGGTTCGGCCGCGGCGGCGCGCAAGCTCGCGGTCGCGAAACCACAGGTGGTGACGATCATGGGCAGCGGCCACCAGGCCCGCGCCCACGCCGCCGCCCTTGCTGCGATCCGGCCGATCGGCGAACTGCGCTTGTGGGCGCGCACGCCGGCCAGCGGACGGGCGCTGGCCGAGCAGATCGGCGCGGTGTTCGTCGCCGATGCGGAACAGGCGGTGCGCGATGCCGATATCGTCGCCTGCACCACCTCGGCCACCGAGCCGATCCTCCAGGGCGGCTGGCTGAAACCCGGCGCCTTCGTCACCGCGGTCGGCTGGAACGGCCACGACGGCCGCGAACTCGACGACGCGGCGATGGCCAACACCGTGATCGTGGAGTCCGTCGACGCAGCCCGCGATCAGGCCGGCAACGTGCGTGGCTCGGGCTGCGAGATCTTCGCCGAAATCGGCGAGGTCTTCGCCGGCACCAAGTCGGTGCCGGCCGGCGACACGGTGATCTACGATTCCGTTGGCATCGCCATCATGGACGTCGCTGCCGCACAACTCGCCTACGACCTGCTGCAGTAGACCCGCGATGTGCAGCCGCAGCCGACGTCGGCAGATCGTCTGAACAGGGAGGAAGAGGCCATGCCACTGCTCGAACGTGACGGCGTCGGGATCCATTACGACATCGTCGGTGAGGGACCGCCCGTCCTGCTGAGCCATGGCTTCTGCGCCTCGGCGGCAATGTGGCGCGACAACGTGCCGGCTCTGGTTGCCGCCGGCTACCGGGTCATCACCTGGGACATGCGCGGCCATGGCCACAGCGCCTCGCCGGACGACCCCGCGCTCTATTCGGCGGCGCTGACCGTCGGTGACATCGACGCATTGCTCGATGTCGCGGCGGCCGATCGCGCGGTGATCGGCGGCATGTCGCTCGGTGGCTACATGTCATTGGCCTATCATCTGGCGCACCGGCCACGGGTCGACGCCTTGCTGCTGATCGATACGGGTCCCGGCTTCAAGCAGGACGAAGCGCGAGAGCGCTGGAACGACTATGCCCGCAAGCGCGGCGAGGACCTGCTGGCCCAGGGCAAGGCGGCGTTGTCCGCGAGCCCGGAAGCGCACCTGCAGGCGCAGAACTTTACCGGCCTGCAGCGCGCCGCCCACGGCATGCTGACCCAGCAGACGGCCGACGTCATCAACGCCTTGCCCGACATCGCCGTGCCGACCCTGGTTGTCGTCGGCGAGCAGGATGAACCGTTCCTGGCGGCCAGCGACTACATGGCAAAGAAGATCCCCGGCGCCCGGAAGGCGCTGATCACCGATGCCGGCCATGCCGCCAATGTCGATCAGCCGGCGGCCTTCAACGACGCCGTCATCGGCTTTCTGCGCGGTCTGTAGGGCGACGACGCCCGTCGCCTGAACAGACCACGCCGGCTGGCGGCGCAGGCTGCTGGCGATCCAGGTGAGGTTCACAGCCCGGTCGATGGCGGCGCGGGCAGCACAGTCGGCGTTGCTGCACCGTTGATCCGGATCATTCACCTCGGCGCAACCCCAGGCTATTGGTATCGAGTCGATGCGATCCGAAGGCCGTGCTGCCGGCGGAGTCGGCCTTCCAACTAAATCGGCAGCCTGCAGACCATCCTGTGCATCATGTCGCGTGTGGTCAAAGCCGTTACCGCAGGCAAGCCTAGGAGGGCAGACGATGCGTCACGCTGTCACCACCACGCTGTTTCTGGCCGGCGCCATGCTGGCCACGGTCGGCCGGGCAGAAGCCGAATTCATCCGCTTCGACTTCACGGCGCTCGTGACATTGACGGACCCGGCCGGCGGCTACGGCGGTACCGTGCCTGGCGATGTCTTCACCGCCTCGGTCGTGTTCGACTCAAGCGTCACCAGCACGGGCGGCACCTATACGTTCGATGCTGCCGGCGGAATGCCGGTCGGCATCGCCGCCGAGATCGGCTGGCGCAGCCTTTCCGCTGATGTGTTCGATATCCAGGTCGCGGACGCCACCGATGCTGGCGATGGCTACATCGTTATCACGCCCCAGGCGCAAGTTGGTGAATCCTACTTCAGGATCGCCTTGTACTCCGGAAAGGATGTTGACCTGTTTTCCGGCACGGAACTGCCGCTGGAACCATTGAATCTGAACGTCTTCAACGGACCTGATGCCCAGAACTCAGGTGAGGTGCATTTCAGGGATGAGGACCAATACCAGACCACAAGAAGCTATTTCACGATCACCTCCTGGACGCGGATCCGTCCTGACCTGGCCGTCGAGAACCTGACCGTTTCCCCCGCTCACGCCACCTTCGGTGAGCCTGTGTCGGTACAGGCGACGGTCCGCAACGCCGGCACCGGAACGGTGGCGCCCTCGCTCGCGGCGGTCATCTTCGACAAGCAGGGCGATGGCGAAGGCGCTTTCGCGGCACCGATACCCGAACTTGCACCGGGCGAAAGCGCCACCAGCCGGGTGACGACGTCGACCTTGAGCGCCGGGCAGTACGAGGTCCGTTTCGTCGCCGATCTTCCCCAGGCGGTGGAGGAAATCACGGAGGCGAACAACCAGGCCCAGGCGCCCCTGCAGATCGACCCGCTGGGCGCCGACTTGACGATCGCCGGCCTGGCCGTGTCGCCGGCTCGACCCCGGGAGCAGCTGTGGTCCGCGTTCACGGTTTCCGCCCGCGTTCAGAACGTCGGCGACCGCCCGGCCGCCGCGTCGACGATGGCGTTCCGGGTCGGCGGCACGACGTCCGAGGTCGTCTTCGATGTGCCCGCGCTGCAGCCCACGCAACACCATGCCGTGCGAAAGAAGTTCGTCTTGGCAAACACCCGGCGGCTCGAGCTCGAGGCCGTCGCCGACGCGGATCGGCAGGTCAAGGAAGGCAACGAGAGCAACAACGCCGCGCAGTTGCGCTGGAGCTTCGGCGGCACAACGATCCGCATCGCGACGCCAGGCGGCGCCGATCTGGTCGTCAGCCGCCTGAGTGTGGAACGCGTCACCATCGACAGCGTCGTGCGCTATCAGCTTGCGGGGATGGTGCGAAACGTCGGGACGGCCCCGGCGGGCCCGTCGGCGCTGGCGATCCGGTTGGAGCGGCGGAAGGACGCTGACCTGCATGCCCTGCCGACACTGGCAGCCGGTGCGACGCGCTCCTTCGCCAAGCTCGTGCCGCTGCGGAGCGGCGCGTCGTCCGGCGCCCTTGTGGTCGCAGACGCAAAACCAGGAGGTCGCCGAGTCCGACGAGGTGAACAATACCTCAGGCATCGCCTGGCAGTTCGGCGGCCCGTGAGCCAGACGCGCCAGGCATCGGCCTCCGCCTTCGGGCCCAGCCCGCCTCACCAGGTGTCGATGTAGGGGTACTTCTTGCCCGTGCGTGGCGGCACCGGCGGCAGGCGGCGCAAGCTGTTGGCGATCCAGGTGCGGGTCTCGGCCGGGTCGATGACGTCGTCCAGGCCGCCGCCGGTGCCGGCGTTCACGGCGCGGGCGGTTTCGTACGCCTG
>Ga0126335_1000742_pt1 | contig 16679 bp, 9 predicted proteins | sample OlaspJWI45metaG_FD_108409 | JGI IMG/M metagenome (GOLD analysis project Ga0126335, IMG submission 108409) | Marine gutless worms symbiont microbial communities from Oahu, Hawaii - Olavius sp. 1 OAHU.JWI-45 metaG | ecosystem: Host-associated > Annelida > Digestive system > Unclassified | place... | reverse complement strand
ATACAACTTTTTTTATATTGTAGCAGACTGTCAACACATTAATTCTTTGCCTATATATATATATATATATATATATATTATAGATATATACACCACTACACTGTATACTGTACTAATATTTTGTCGTTTATTTTTGCTTTGAATATATTGTGATCGTTCTCGTTTGAGTAGCCATACGAGGTTTTGGATAACGCTTTGTGTATATTGCCGAGTTATTATGCGATTTTACACGTTAATTCAGATTAAAAGTGATAACACTTTACGTGTGCGTGCTTTGTTAGTTTTTGAAGGGTGATTTTGCAAATTTTCAACTCAAGTTATTACAAAATGAACAGTATAATTTTTTCTTTGGTAGTTACTGTACAAGACAGGTATTTCTACCAAGCTTTTTGTATTTGATTTTGTTTATTAATCGATTTCACAATATTCATATGAATGCAAGGCTTATGACGAAGTACTGCGAAACACATTTTAACGGTGTCTGTCTGCACTAGAACAATGCCTTGACCTGCATCCATACATTATATTGTACCCACAGTTTACTGTGGCTGAAATAACCAACTGGCTGGGTATATTCGTGGCATTTTTAACATTTGTGGTTCAAGAACTGTGCGAGATTACTGTTACGGTTGTGTTTAATGTCTGTATCTTTGTTTTATTTTTGACACGCAATTCATTGATGTTGTTAATTAAAGCAAGTTACATAAATGTGATCTGCAAGAGTAATTTCATTGGTATGAACTTGCCAAATGGCTAATGAATTTTATAAAAGTAAACTTGAAAGAAATTTACACCAACAGTAGCAGGCATGCATAAACTTTCAAAATGCTGATAGTAACCGTCTGTGGGTAAGTTAAAATACATGAAGGTCACTACATGTCAACTCAACCGAAACTAAAAAGCTTCCTTGGGCCAACATGTCAGGTCAGAAATGTGTCCAATGTTATTATTCTAAAATTCTGCACTTTCTGTAATGTGTACCCAAGGCCTGTATTGACATTCATGGCCATTCCACACAACTAATTATGCTTATCTGACTGCGAGAGGTCAGTTACACAGCAACAACTTCAGTGCTGCTCTTGTATGTACTAGCCCAAGTAAAATATTTTGACAACATTGGTCAAAAGTCTGCAAGTTTTTGTGATGAAGAACGAGCAAACACGTGTTCATTGTCCACAATAGTAACTAGCTCAGACAGATGTTACAGCATTTGTTGGCTGAAACTATCCACATCTTGCATAACACAAACCATTAAATGGTGTTCAGTCATGATCCAATGTCAAACAAACAGTTCAGAAGAGACTACTAGCAACACCATCCAGCTTTAGATCAGTCGTCTTTCCTCGCGTGATGACCTGGAGTTTTATAGCTGGAGGATTTCTACTGCTGGATGAACTGTTGTGTTCAGATTTGGTCAGTTCTTGGTCCCAGTTAGCATTGTCTACAGTCAAGTGTAGTGAACAGCCATCAGTTATCAGCTGCTTCTCATAAGCCAAAGCCAACTGACTCACAACTCGCCTTTCCACCTGTCAGTCACACACAGGCCATATTTTTTATGAGAGTTCATCAGTAGGTCTCTGCATTCAAGATTGCAGTCTCTATGTTTATGGTTATGATTTGCAACACCGTGGTTATTAACACCAACAGACACAGCCAGATAGGCAGCTCAACAATGCACTGTATGATATGGACCCAAGCCTTACTGGGACCAAGTTTATTTGCTATCACACTGTAGCTGTAATTCTCAAACCATCTCACAGCTTGCGCTCTAAGCTGGCATTCGTTTAATCATTCCGTTTTGATTACTTCACCATCTATGGTGACATACATACTGAGTCCCAATAAAGCTGTAATTTTTGGTGAAGTCACTAAATTGACTGTTAACATCAGCTGAGCTAAAAACTATGCAATAAAACTAAGTAAGCACAGTTTAATGTCCTGCCACTGAGTCTTTACAGTCAAGTGAACACAACCAAACCCATAACAACAGACATTCAAACCTAAAACAAATCAGCTGATCTTACTTTGCATTGCCTACAAGAACCGTTCACAGGACTACATAACTGTTGTAACAGTTTTACTGGTGATGCTTCACTGAATACACTTGACAGTTATTTAATTCTTCTTGTATGTGTCTTGAATAAGTGGCTATATATCTGCCATTTACTCAGTCACACATGAATACCTCATATTTAATGGATCTTGCACCATAATGTACATCATAGCCATTAGCTAATACGTCAACCACTTGTCGGTCCCATGTTAACTCCATGCTGTGCTTCTTCTTAGCCTGCGACATCCACACCATTCCATCACATACATGTACTTAACTACTCAGCTCTACATGTATACATACACTCTGTCCACAAGAAATGCCCTCCCCCCCCAAATACTTTGCAATAACTACCACAAATCTGCGCTGAGTTAAGTAAAATTTTATACACATGTTAAATTGTATGGAAATCCATTCTTCCATTCCAGAGATTTTCATTTTCTTTACAAAATGCCGTTATAAATGTCAGTTTCTGACATGATTTGCATAGGCATGAACTCGCTGACATTATCTGTGACGTCACTGCGTGCCAAAAATGACGAAATATAGGGATGATATGCATCATTACGAACGACTTTGAAAGCGAAAAGTTGCACAATGTAAACTTCACAAACATGAACGCAACAAAAACGTAACTTTAAAATTAAGACATTGTGTAAATGTTAGGAAACACTGCTGTTTCCTTTGTTTCTGATAACTGCATATTCGTTACGCATAGAAACGATGAGATTTTGCACAGTGGCCAAAATAATTGATCTCCTAGATTCCTAAAGACGACGTTCAAGTTCTGCAGTGTTTGCGGCTGTGGGCTGGCATAACCAGCTGCAGCCATAATTCACCAAAAGTTTTCAATTGGAGACAAATCTGGCGAATTTGGAGACCAACCTCCCGGTGAAATGTAATGTCCAACATTGTGTTTCAACCAGGTGACTGTGGCCTTTGATGCTGATGCGATTGAGAATAGTTCTTTGTGGTTTTGTGCAGTTAGATTCAAAGCAGTTTCGTTATTTGCCGACGACTTAGCAAAGATTCTGCCGGATTCATCTTCCAGCACTTTACCCATTTACCGACCCAAGCCTTACTGGGACCTAGTTTCTTTGCTATCACACTGTAGCTATAATTCTCCTCAAACAATCTCACTGCTTGCAGCTGTAAGCAGGTATTTGTTTAATCATTCCATTCTGATTACTTTACCACTGAGTCGTAATAAAGCTGTAATTTTTGGTGATGTCACTAAACTGACTGTTACAAAATAATTAATACCTCGCTAAAACTTTGTACACAGAATTTCAACAAAATCCCTTATATGGCAACAGCAAATTTATATTTTGGGACAAAAGTAAGGTATTCATCTTTGCATTCAAAATCGTTCACAATGGCACCCTACATTATAAAAATACTGCAAGACTTGGGTGAATTACTCATGGTACAAGATGCTAAAAGATTGCGAAATTTTCAGGAAAAACTGCATATTTGCATCAGTGACCAGTTGTGTGGCATGCAGACCCAGTTGTGTCAGTCAGGTCAAAGGTGTAACAAGCATTTGCAGAACAAAAGACCAGTTTTCCTAAAAAAAAGTTTCACCAAACATTTCATGGAAACATATAATTTTTAAACTCTGAAGCTTTCTTTTTAAATATTTTAATTTTTAAGCATGCAGTGACATCAGCAAGTGTGCACTTAATGCAGTTATGCACATCATGTCATAAAATGACATTTATAAGAGCATTTTCTAAAACTTGAAAATCTCTAGAATGGAAAAAGGGATTTCTATAAAATGTACTATGGACAAAGCAAATTAATTTGGCTTTATATGTGTAAAATTTTACTTTACTTGGTGCAAGTTTGTGGTTCTTATTGCAAAGTGTTTAGGGTGGCCGTTTTTTGTGGATACAGTGTATATGCTAAGTTACATCCAAACAAATGGGCAAAATTCTGTGAAAAAAATATTCATGTGTTTCTGAGATATCATGATTTTCGTGTTGGGCTGTTTTTTCTGAATCATCATATAGATGTAGATGTATTGTATACAGGTACAGCACCACAGTTCATAAAGAACAGTGGTCAAACACAACAGACCTTCTGTGCCCACAAGTCCATTTCCTTCATAACGAGTTTGTTAAGTTCCGTACGAGAGAATGGAAGAAAATAAACAATCTCATTGATTCGTCCAAGAAATTCATCACGTCTAAAATGTTGCTGCAGATACACACACACAGTATAGTATCAAAAACTTAATATGAACCTAAAATGTATGCATTTAAGATCCAAGCACAATAAACTCCTCCTCCTCCTGTGGTCAGCAAGGACCCTACGGGCTAGCCACAAATGTTCTTCATTCAGTCTTCCATCATCATCATCATTCTTTGACATCCTAGCCACGCCACATCAGCATGTCATCATTTCACTTCCATGCAGGTCATACTGGTTGCCTTTCACTTTCCACCATCCCCAACACGAGTGTCTTTAACAGACTTTATCGTTCATCAGGCATTCTACAGATGTGGCCGAACAATAGACATGACAGCTAAATTCATATAATACTTTCAATATCTTCACTTTCAACAAGTACAGTTTAAAACACTAACCTTTAATATCGGTTGTATGACTTTATCTTTAAATTGTCGTGTGATAGTAACCCTTTCTGTCACGTCAACATCATCTGCAGTGATATCACCAACATTACAAAATCAAATCTTACCAAGCAAAAACACTGCAAAGTTATGACATTTACTTTAAAAACCACTAATTATTATTATCAAACAATATCATCATCACTCACAAACATGACAGTATTCCAAGATCCTTAGGACACAAGTTCAAGTGTCAAACATGGAGATAATTGACTCACCAAGGCCGCCATGAACTCGCTGCTCATACACGTCACTTGCTTCACGGCGAAGCTGCAATGCATGCTCGGCGATCTCTTCACTAGCTAAGTTAGACGTCATTATGAACACTGCATCTTTACACTCCACTGTCTTGCCTTTGCCATCTGTCAATCGACCCTGATAAAAAACATATGCACAGATTTTTTTGAAATATTCACTTTTCAACAAATTAATAAATTTAAAATAGCAAACATAAAGACATTTTTAACAAAATGTATGTTTAAACATTGTCTATGCTATGAATGCCACTGACAAAAAATTGTTATCCTTTATGAAAATTTCAGTGAAAATATGTTTGCTTAAGTCTATGTATGTGCTTCTTACTCAGCCCAGTTACTAGGATTGGTATGTGAGGGGAGGAAACAATATCAGTAAGTAACCAGTCGCTAGCATCAACTCTGACTTGCTATTCCTCAATAGTTAGGCAGAATGAGTACCAGCAAAAGTGAGGAAGCAAAAAGACACACTAAGTTATGCAACAGCCACATATCTACACATATAATCTTACAGCATAAGCCGATATCGGGCCTCAGGGAATTCACAAAAACTTTACAATAACCGAAAGAAAGCAACATGCCTCATCAAACAGCTGCAACATAATGGTCAGCACGTCCGGGTGTGCTTTGTCAATTTCATCAAAGAGAACGACGGCATGCGGACAAGCTTTCAGCTGTTTGGTGAGCTGACCACCCTCATCGTGGCCGATGTAGCCTGGTGGAGAACCTATGAACTTAGCTACCTGTCACATAACATGAAACAAATTGCACAAACTCAGCAAGACTATGGGTGACTATGATGGAGATGGGATATCCTTTACACTTGATTGACTTGCTGGCCAAAGTGCACAGGAAACAGCTCGCTAATGTCAAAGTAGCGGGAACACCGTCAGAATGGTTTCGAGTTAAGAAATGGGTCCGACAAGGTTGTATCCTGTTTCCATACTTGTTCAACATTCTAGCGGAAATGGTGATGAGGGAGACCCTCGATGAATTTCAAGGTGAACTACAAACTAGAGGGTGAATGATCACGAACCTTCGATATGCTGATGACATCATCCTGCTGGCCACTTCGGAGGCAGAACTACAGGAGTCGGTGGATCGCAACAAAAACGTAACTTTAAATATAGACATTGTGTAAATGTTAGAATGGATCAGTGTTTCCTTTGTTTCTGATGACTGCATATTCGTTACGCATAGAAACGATGAGATTTTGGATCGCCTAGACCAAGTCAGCCGCAAATACAGCCTACTCATCAACGTCAACAAGACCAAGGTAATGGCGAAGGATGGCATAGCGTGCCACATACTCATTCAAAATGAACTACAGGAGCAGGTGGATACATTCCCGTACCTTGGATCCGTGATTACAGAAGATGGTGAGTGTACAACAGATTTCCGTACCAGGTTAAACAGAGGGCAGGCGATCGGGGCATCACTGCAGAAAATATGGAAAAGTCACAGCATACCAATTTCAACGAAGATATGACTAGTGAAAGCGCTAGTGTGGCCTGTAGCAACGTATGGCTGTGAAAGCTGGACTCTCCGAAAGAATGAAGAAACACGTCTTGATGCCTTTGAGATGAGAGGACTGAGAAAGATTCTGCGGGTTTCATAGACAGCAAAGAAAACAAATGAGTGGGTTCTTAACAAAATGAGTAAAGAGGGAACTGTTAGACACCGTCAAAACAAGGAAGCTAGCATACTATGGTCACACCACGAGGGAACAAGGGAGTTGTCTGGAGACAGAAATAATGCAAGGAACAATGCCAGGTGCACGCAGGCAAGGAAGGCCACGCATGGCCTGGATGGACAACATCAAGCTGTGGACAGGACTCTCCGTGGAAGAGTCAATCAGAATGACAGAGGACAGGGACAAATGGAGAAAGTACGTCCATGGTGTGGCCAACTCTTGGATCGAGGACGGCTAAAGAACAGAACAGAACAGCAAGACTAACAGAATGTGGCCAGGTGTAACACATCTTGTGCATCAGATCAGGTAGCCTCTCAAATTTTGCCTAAACAAATTAAGAATAATTTTAAAAATAATGTCAACGCCATCCATTTATGACACATAAGATAGCAGCACAGGCAGCAATAATGGACAATTTGATCCAACAACAACTTTCTTCAATACGGAATGCATACAGCAAATTTATGCATGCCTACACAAGCCTACAGAGCTGTACTAATATGGTAAATCTGCTCATAAATATGTGTCTAAAACTGTCATAATTCATACCTGCTAATGACACCATGGGTATTCAGGCACTGATACATTCAATTAATTTTATAAGCTGCCTCATAATAGCTGTGAAGCAAATCAAGATTATTCTACAACTCAGTTAATGGAAAAACAGTTCCAGAAGTGCAGTCAATACAGGCATGTATGTTACACAGAGTTCATCAGCGCAATACTATCAGTACTGTAAAACTACTGAACATATCAGTAATGAGATAAATATGCCACAGAAACTGATGATAACATACCTCGTGCTTTTCTTGGTATTCTGACATATCCAGACGAATAAAGCTCTGAAAACAATCATCAGTGAATTATGTTGGTCACAAAATTGCATAACACAGTCAGATGCAACACACTATTCTCGAACTGAGCAATAGTTATTTACCATTTATTTACTACAAGGAGTTCAAAGATGCAGATTTGTAACAAATGGGTAAGATTAATAAACAATGACAAATCGGAAGTGACACTGAAAGAATGGCTTCTTCAACAAAACTACTACTGACTCACTGGTGTTGTCATGGAATGCACAAGTATGCTGATCCTACTGTGTGAGTGAGCAGAGGTTTAACGTCCCACTCGACACTTTATAGGTCATTTCGGGGACGATTTTTACAGGCCAGATGACCCAACAACAGCGTAAAAGCACTGAAGGAAGCCAGTTGGCCATTGAGATAGGCTTCAGTCCCACCAGAACCACTCCACTGTGTTACAATATGAACTAGGCTAATTGTAGGCAACCACCTCTAGGCTAATCACAGCGTAATGGTCCCAGTGTGACAAATACCCAATCTGCTAGACCTATAAGCTGCCTAGAACATCGTGCAACAAGAGTATTGCACTGTGCTATAGTAAGTAGAGCAGCTGTGTTAATGTTCCCTCTTTTACTCCAGACCATCATCAGTAATCCTACATGATATGCCAAGTTGCCAACACTTAATATTACACTTAAGTCTATAATTAACACAGCTGGCATATTAACACACATCCAATTTTGAAATTACGTGAAAAATGAAACCAACGGCATCAATGAATTCACATACTGTGTATACTAAACCAGTTTGCAGTTATTCGTCCGATATATTTATCATCTCACATAGTTCTTAACAGTTATCTTTACCTTCTTGTTATCTTTGTGTAGATACGTGGCAACCTGCTTGGCTAGTTCTGTTTTGCCTGTCAATAAAAATTAACCACGAACACATGGATCACTGTAAACTTTATTAGAAACGTTCAAAACTGTGTTCAAAGCTAGATGAATGTAGTTTGTGGTAAAAATGACAAATGAGCATAGCAACTATCTGTGTATTTCTATCTTCTATGGACCAATAGTGCTTACAAAATAGCTAGTTAGGCCAGAAAAACAACAGCAGCTACTACAAAAGATGCCAGCACCAGAAGCTGATCAACTGAAAAGATGAATAGATATCACCATCCAAAGTTAGGCAGCAGAGTATGTCTAAAGCCAGCAAACTCTGCGTGGTTAAAATGTGAATACATATTACACATTGTACAAAATTTCAACACTGTTGCTGTTTTGCTTAGTGGTAGCATGCTAGTTTTGATCAACACAAAAGCTCTATATCAAGCTCAGTTAGTCGTTGTCTCTGAAATACATACATACACGCATGCATGCATGCATATATGCATACATACATACATACATACATAAGAAATTATCAAAGTGGCCTAAGTAAAAACCTCAAGAACCACTAAAAAGAAAAATGTAGTCATGGAAATGATATAGAAAACAAAAAAGTTTTCAGTTTCCGGCAGAATGACGTCAGTGACACACAGTCAGTAATGTCGTGTGGCAGACTGTTCCAGAGCATCGGACCAGCAGCAGAAAATGCTCGATCACCAACAGTCCAACAATGAGTGCGCAGCACATTGAGCTGCAGCAAAGATGCAGATGTCTATTCTCCTTTTCAGGTACTGACGTGTGTGTGTCAAGTTGTAGGTAAAAGTTAAAACCATACCTACTCACACCATCTCCATATGCAACCAGCCACCCAGGTCAATGATGCCTGGCCCTGATCTTTCCATAAGTACCTAAGTGCAATGAATTCTGAGAGAACCTGGTGAGTGAACGCACACACCAAGCCTCAAGCCAAGTATCAATTATCTCAGTGTAAGCTGGTGTCTGGCTGAGGCCAATAGAAACAGAAATCAGCATCATCAGTATGTAACTTAAGAAAGATTTCTTTCATAGTGTGATATCAGTCTAATCTGACAGCAACATTACACTTTCAAATCACTTGTGATGTAATGCATAGTGATTTTCACTATCCGTCTGGAACCGGAATTTACTGGATACCAGATACTGATGTAAGGACTGTAAGACACATTGACAATTGAGTCGAGTCGACTACACCGTCTGAGTGAGCACTCGGTAGTTTGAGGACAGTACTAGTTTGACTTGGACACCCAGACTGCTGCATAGATGGAGTCACAAGTTTCATGTTTGAGCTTGTGATGCCCTAGTTCGAATCTAGGGAACAGCAAAGGAGTCAACTGACTCTCTTCGTCAAAGTAAGTAAGTAAAATTATCCAGTTTCATCATCCAACTTTTTTGGCTGTCAAGAAAGACCAAAACTGGATAATGAAAAGTGGCCAATTATCCAGCCAGAACTGAATACAATTGGATATCCAGTATATCCCTACAATCAGCATGGCATAATCAACATATATGTTTACAACACAGGTCAGTAAGACAGTAACTTACCAATTCCTGATGAGCCAAGAAACAGGAAAACCAATGGGTGGTCCTCATCATACCAGCCATTCTCCTTTCGACGTATTGCTTTCAAACAAGCATGCACACAAATGACGATCAGACAACAAACAAATCACAGCTGTTTTAATAAACAGCTAAACAAATAAAAACACAACAGTGGTGATGCAAGCAACTTTGAAAGAGTACATTAAAATAATGTGCTACAAACACGGATGTGACAGAATACAAATCTGACACATTCCATTGCTCTTTTCCCAAATCCAAAAGATTTGAAAATGCATTCATGATGTAAGTGGATTCGAAAAAAAATTATAATAAAATAAAAATCTCAAGCAATATGGACATTATAATAGTAAAAATATAAGTAGCACATTTTATCTTGAAATGAAGTGGACAATAATTGGAGACTGATTACTGACCTTTTAAAATCAAAATGATGTTACTTCATTTATTGTTATTTTGTAACTTATTAATTTTAAGTAATTCAGTCAACTTGCAATAGCTAGTAATTTTGATCATGCGATAAATCCGAATCTAAATCTGATGGATTTAGTGAATGGAAATCTGAATCCAATAGAAGCAGATTTTGGCTGGATTAGTCACATCCCTAGTTACAAATGCTTACAACTGAGCCTGTATCAGATAAGAATGTCAGAACAATTTACCAGCAGCAACAGTGGTTATAGCTCCTTCTTGCCCGATGATGAATTCACGAAGTCGTTGTTCTAACGGAAATTTTCGACGTTCTTCTGCCTCTCGCTGTTTCTTGATTCGATCAAACTGTATTTACACAAAGCATTCAAACAGCAGTAGATTTCTCTTTTACTATTTTTGCTTAATTTTATTAACTGACTGCATATTACACAAGCCAGCAGCCAAAATGCTTGCAAGAGACGAGCAGTAACACGAGACAAGCAGTAACTACAGAACACCAAAATAAGTACTTGTATTACTGTAACAAACAAACCTTTTTTTCACCTTCTTGCAATAATTCTTTAACCTGCTGGCTCTTTGCATAAGCAATTGGATGATGTCCATTGTCATTCTCTAGCATAGGATTTGCCCCTGTACAACACACACAATGCAAAACCATTTCACAGCCACTGTCTAGGTTATTTCATAGTGACAACGTACTGGTCACTGACAGTTTCACGAGATCACAAAAGTAGTGCTTTTTACAGATAAGACACCACTACATGTGCTAAACCAGCAATGTAGTAGCACTGAAAGCATGCACTACTCAACTGAACAGACACGAACACTAACTGCATCAAGAATGATAGACATCAACAGAAGAGCAGCAGAGACTAATAGCTGGCCGCTGTTAATAACGAAGTAATACTAACCAGCATCGAGTAACATTTGAACTATCACTTCACTGTCCATCAGGACAGCATAATGCAGACTTGTACAGCCTCGAAAGTTAGACCGGTTGTTAAGTCGGTTAGAAAATTCCTCATCACGAGTCATATCGACTACAATACAGAAACATAATATGTTTACACGCCATATGACTGACCACAATCTGCAATTAAAATGAATTTGAAATACAGGTAAAATTCTGTAATTAGTAATTGACAACATAAGCAAAAAATTTCTTTAATATCTAATATAAATATTCTGTTCATGTATATGTTTGTGTGTTTGTTCCCTTATAACTCGGAAATGGGTGCATCTATTGCTTCCAAATTTTCAGGGAAACTCCAGGTGCCCCAGGAATGGTTTTAGGTACAAAAATTTCCATGACATGGCAAAAAATATATATTTTTTGCATTTTTAGGGCCCCTATAGGCTAAACACATGTAGCCTGGCTGTGCTGGGCAACATGGTTGAGTGTGACGACCATGTAGGCTGTAGCACAGGCATGTGGTTTGCAGCTAGCTTGCAGGCAGTTTAACTGACCGGCAGCAGCCAGAGTGGGGTATGGAGACAGGCAAGTGGTGGGGAGGTGGGGGCTGAAAACCATTGTACCAGGTATACAATAGATGATATCCATCAGAGAGGGTAAACCGCTAGTCATATCACATTACATGAAACACACACACACACACACAAAACATTCATTTTTATGGCTGATTATGCTGCAGCAGTTAAAGTTGTACATACCCTGCAAAGAGTTGAGACCTTTTTCACGTGCCACAAAATAAACATTACTGAACTCGTCAGGCAGATTGGGATCAGCACCAAACTTCAACAGTGCACGCACAGCTCTGAAGCACACAACACCACAATGACAAAATTATAGAATACCTTTTACTCAGCAGCAATAACACAGAGAGTTCTCAAAAATGGATTAAGGTAAGAGCTAGAGACCAATGCCAAGATAAGAATTCTGTAAGTACTTCTAAATCACTAACTTTACCAATGTTTATCTGCAATGCAACAAGCAGAATATTACACACAACTACAAATGTACAGAGCTAATAAACTGCTAACAGTTTTACAGCAGGTGATAAAAGTAAGCAATAAATATTTATAAAAATAACCTGCAGCATTATACCTAAGCATATCACTATCAGTCACTGAAACACTCTTGACTTGTATATCAAACACCTATCTACATTCTATGATTCTATACTCAAGTCACAGATTCATCTATATAACTTATAAACTATGACCTGTAACATCAGTATTACATAAATAGCATGGCTATAGTGCAGTAGCCTAAAGAATATACAGATCTACTCTACACAGGAAAACTTACGGAATGTTTTTGTTCACAACTGCAACTTGGAGAGCTGTCCAGCCAAGTTGATGCCTGTGATTCACATCAAGGCTTCTTTTCATCAGCCTGCAGCACACGCAATAGAAAACATACTAATCATATCACTCATACATTACACCAGCTCAAAAAAATTACTGAAACAGCTACTACTTCTTTTATTTCACTATGTAACAAGCTATAACAATTAATCACTTCAAAGTATTCTAAAACATACACAAATTAAAATACATACAAATCAATATATACATTTTGAATTGTATAAAAATTGTTGCACTAGAAGATAATAGTATAATCCCAGTAACTACAAGACAGGAGCCACATCAAATGCAAATGACACATCAATATTAGGAGTATATAAAAACTTACTCTTCTACATCAGCAGCAGAACCAGTTTTAGCAGCACGATATAATCTTTCATCTGCAAGATACACTGGATTCTGTAAATATTTGTTATTTTTTAAATATATAGATAGATAAATACCAACTGACTCAAGTTTATCACTTTATCTAGTCATACTTAATATTATTTAGTCAATTCTACTTTCTTGACTGCATTGACCCTAAGTCTTGGTCTTGGATGTTACAGAGTCATGATCTTAATACTGTGATAGCCTTCATTTTGATCTCAATAAATAACCTTCTAGCCAACAATTGATAAGTGATAATAAACCATAATTCTTATTTTTGCAAAAGCAGCTGTACCTGTGCAAAAACTTCCCGGAGCTAATATTCCTGGTGACACAAGTCAAAGCACAGAACTTCCCCAGCCAATTTGCTCTCAACTGTAAGAGTTCAAGACTCTTATTAAAGCTTTTACTCCCAGAGTATATTAGCCTGTAACTGAAAACCAGATACCATCTTGGATTAAGTCTCGAGATTAAATTGTCAATATATATACCGAGATTCTGCAAAATTACGCCTACTGAGTGCATTGTTCATGGTTCAACGCGACATATGCAGTTATCACAATTTACTTACAGTTGGCGGTGTTATTGTCGTGGCAGAGAACAACGCCTAAACCAGCGGCACACGTAGCAAGGCCAGTTACTAGCTGGAATGGTCGGGTTCGCACTCTACCGAATCTGACAACCGACATCGCCGCTCGAGTCCTTCGAACGTGAGACGCAAACGATCTCGTAAGAAATCGATTACTTGTAGCTCTCAGAACAAATCTATACCAACATGCCGCCATTCTCGTTGAAGTGTAAAAAGTTTACGTCATAAACGGCAATTATTACACTCCTGCCTTTCGCAACCAAAACAAAAACAACCATAGAAATTTAACTTATACCCTACTAGACATTTAAAAATGGGGAGACTAATCATCGCCTGAAACCAAACTATTCCAAAGACCCTGGAAACTTTCCCAAACCCTTGTGAGTTGTAACCATGTCACTACGTTCCAAAGTTCCAACGTGTGTAACCATGTTTCAAGTTTAAGAAAAGTACGTGCTTAAAAATCAGTCATTCACGCTCAGCAACGAGTCTTGTAGAACCTAGTCACCACAATTACGTAAAGTTGTCAGTACGGTAAGTATTGTGTTGCACAATAAGCATTCAGTCGATTCAGCGTTAGTTACTTAAGGGTAAACCCACTTTACTGTTAAACACGATCAATGCAGTCTCCTTCCTTTAGTCTCTCATGCAGAGAATGCGAAGGCGGTTCAATAATGTAATGAGAAAAACACACAAGAAATCAATCACACACACTATACCGTACATGTACCGCTGTTGCCCAAAACATCTGCGTAGAGCCTATACTTGCAGGTAAATGTTTTGGCTGGCGTCGAGTGTATTAAAAGAAAAGTTATGCGTGATGAACGTGTATGCTAAGGCACATTTCATTATGCAGTAGGTCGATCGCGATCCTAGTCGCGACCTGGTCGCAGACTTGTGCGTATGTCGCAGACCTGTCGCAGATTGACACGAACCGGGTAGCGGGTTCAGGAGTGGACAGCGTACTGAACGTAGTGCAATGTAGCCCTAATTAGGCCGGCTCAAACAGCAATACAACTACACACATTCACTACATGTAATACCACACAAATACATAAACTGCTATCAAAATTCTACATGGCTTTAAATAAATGCACTACTGACCAACAGCATATAACATCAAACATATAAACGACGAAATAAAAGGCGTGCATGCTACATAAGATCTAACATGGACGCAGCCTTCCGCCATGGTAGACTTAAACAAGAGCTCAGCTATCGCAGAGATGGCGCGTGTCTTCTTGGTCAATTCAGATCACCGTCATAGTCGAAAACCCCATTGTAGACACAAGTACACTGTAGATTTGTATGGTACTACGACGTTATGATGTCCTAGTCTGAACCCAGTTGCGAGAAGTTATAGTACCCAACCCTTAATCTAAAGTTCTAAAGTGAGACGTTATGGTACATTTGCCTGAGTTCAAATTACGGTTGGTACCAAAACGTTCCACTAGTGGCGTCTTTACACGTAAGATGCGCGCCAAAACCGTTTGTTAATGGCCAGGTAATGGCAACTGCAGTATAAACAATACATCACAGAAAAATGTTCAACGGCAATAATCATGTTTAACAGCTAAAATCTGGATCGAACATACGCACAATCTAATGCTACCTACAGATGTCAGTGCTGTCATTAAACAAAACTTTGTTCATAGAATGTTATTTCGAGACATTTATTAACTGTGTATAACGTTCTATTGTTACTTTGTTTTTATTCTGTAATTTTTTACCTGTACTGATTTTAGGAGTATTGTTTATTTCTCTAGTTACCTGTATGTTACTTTTCTTTGTATGTTGCATATGCGTTTGTCAAAGTACTTACTTACTTTACATTTATATCATGCCTATATCACAGCTCGCCGAGCAGCAGCAGCAGACGCAGCAATGAAGGCACATGGTCCAGTCGCTGGACGGCTACGAGCACATTGGACGTCACAGTACGTCTGACGACAACACGCGCCAGGTGTCTCAGTGGTCTTGGACTTGCCCAGTAAGCCATTGTCCGCCGATAGACGCAGGCGTGGCGACGTCTCAGCCAGTCTGTTGCTGGCAGTCGGACACGGTGACCAGCCAATGTCAAAAGGCCGACAAGACGGCGATATTGCGGCCAGCGCTCGCCAACTGCCGTCTGGTCGAGGTCGACGGCTGTCAGCAGGTCGAGGCGCGTCAGTAGTTGACAGTCTCCACTTGCTCGGACGATGATTGCTGCGTTGTCGAGCGGTATCGTCGGCGGCGCAGCGACGATGGGCAGTTGTAGTGATGAGTGAGGTTCTGCGCCGCTGTCTAGCAGCGACATCAACATGGAGCGCGTATCGACGTACGATACGAGTGCTGACAGCAGGACGCTTTTGACGTGAACACAGCCGTTATCGCAGAAAACCTGTAAAACAACAATATATCATACACGTACATGCCGCAGGGAATTTTTTTTGCATGTTTTGTTGAATTACGGCTTTGACCTCTGGTCTTTTATGACAAATAGGCCAGTAGGAATAGAAGAGCGATCGGAGGAAACTCTGCCCAGACTCGCCCGCTCTACCTAGCAACAACTTTGCGCCCATAGCAACCGCTGTGTGCGTGTGTTCTACCGAGACTTGGCACTAATTGACAGTAAGTAAGTAACAGAGTTTCTAAGCGCGAGCTCGTCACTCGTGCACGTCAATCACAGAGTTGATATTACTTTTACCGCATGTCGACAACGTCGTGCTTTTACAAATGACTACCTTAATAATGAAATGGCTAAACCGCCCATATGCTACATGTTAGTCAGTCCGTCCGTCTCTCGCACTATTTAACTAGTCTTAGTTTCAAACTATACTACATTTAAATTTTTAAATTAACAGTTCCCAATAATATTAAATAAGTAAGTAGTTTCGTTATTCAGGTCTCACGTCCACACAACAGTTTAGTCATCACTGTTCACCCAGCTGCAAATACATTATAAATTTTGCATAATTAGGCTTATAGTGTGTACAGTCGCAGCGGTCTTTCTACTGAGGCGACTCGTTCAAGTGGGTCTCCTAGGTGGTGAAGCGT
>Ga0126335_1000741_pt1 | contig 16680 bp, 11 predicted proteins | sample OlaspJWI45metaG_FD_108409 | JGI IMG/M metagenome (GOLD analysis project Ga0126335, IMG submission 108409) | Marine gutless worms symbiont microbial communities from Oahu, Hawaii - Olavius sp. 1 OAHU.JWI-45 metaG | ecosystem: Host-associated > Annelida > Digestive system > Unclassified | place... | reverse complement strand
CTTAAGGGTTGCGGGGGTAACTGCAGGCCTGGCGGAAAGTAATGGCAGCCTACCGCCGGGTTTATGACTCACATCACCTGCAGGCTGACTGCCAAGAACCGGGATCAGCTCCGGAACCCTACGTTCGGTAATCGAGTATGGGCTACCTTTTTAACTTTCTTTACTATTGGCCATGGCTTGTGTGTTAACCTTGTTCTATCTGAACTCCATAATAAGACATTATTAATATTGTAATATTCAGTGACTGCTGTTGGTGTTGTGTATTGTTGTACATTTGTGTTAGAGTATGTTTGCATATATGCATTGCTTACATTAGCCTATAGTCATTGCAATAAATACTATATCGCGCATTTGCCATGATATGTGTATACATAATAATAATTAATAAATAAATAAATAAAGAATGCAACTAAATATTAATGTCAAAATGCTAATAAATTTTTTGCATCGCCATTCTTCAGCGTACCTGCCTCTTTGGACAGCGAGAGCGTCAATCTCATCAAAGAAGATAATTGCTGGCGCCGCAGCTCGGGCTTTGCGGAACAACTCGCGGACTGCCTTCTCCGATTCCCCGACCCACTTGGACAACAACTCGGGACCCTGAGACAAATAAATCAGCAAAATGAACATGGCTGCCAATATCAATGAAAACAGCATGGCAGTGCCGGCCAGATTGTTAAATTCCTATCAAATTTCACTGGCACTTATTGTGCCTACTCATGGAAGTATAGCATGGCAGAGTCGACCTGAGTAGATGGTTACATTCTGAGAAGGTTTACATGCCCACAAATGATGACCTATCCAACTGCTAATTGGTCCTGTCATAGATTAACTATGCTTATCAAAACCAGAATGTCAGTGCTAATACAACCTGCCTCCAGTCATAAATGCTGTATAAACAGCCAACTTCATGCCAACAGGCAGAAACGGTACAAAATCAATATAAAATCCTATTTCCACTACACCTTGACAGCAATAAAGTTGAGATCAGACTCAGTAGCCAGAGCCTTAGCAATCATGGTCTTTGAGCAGCCTGGTGGACCGTAGAGTAAATGACCACGTGGCGGCCGACAACCAAGTCGAGCAAACAGCTCAGGATGACGGATCGGCCACACGATACTTTGCTCCAGTTTCTGTTTCAACTTGAGAACGCCGCCAATGTCTGCCCAGTGGACCTGTAAACAACAGACATCTGCTTCATAGTTGTGCCAAATTATGTGATTTGCATCCTTTAATCACAGTAACGAAAACTGTCACAGATAGACAGACCACCTGAAAACATGACATCTTTGACCCAGCCTGTACAAGTATAACTGCAAGACTTTTACAAAGTCGTAACTTTCTAGACTTTGTTTTTAGTTATTTAAAGAAGTGGCCAATGTTATCTATTATTGGCAATGGTCTTGGATTTCTTCCCGGTATCTTGCCACTCAATATACACTGTATGATTCAATTCCTAGAGCTCCATGGTTCACATCAAGATAAAATGTTCAGGGGTGAGGTGAGGTACAAAACAGCACAAAATAAGTTCAAGAACAACTAAAATAGTGCAGATAAAACTAGATAAAATGTTTCAAAGAGTGTCCACTCTCTCGATTTCCTAGTATAGAAAAACGAAGTGACTGACATATCTATCTGACATCAAATAAGAAACTGATATCACAGCTCACATTTGGCTTTTCGATAGCGAGTTCTTTCATGGCACTTGGCTGAACGACCTTCAGACCATGATACAGATCAGCAGCTGTGAGTGCCTGCCCCTCGGCATGCTGGCTAATAGTGTGTTGCATAGCTGCAAAGTAACAAGTCAGAGCCAAATACTGAAATATGGCTAGTAAGTACTGGAAAAAAATCATTTTACAATCAACTCTAGCATTCACTATTCTCTCAGCTCATGAAACATGCCTATTGTAGCTCAAGCACACAAATTATTTACTTACTTAAAGGTGATATGCAAAGGTATAATCACAAAATTGATGTAGTTTCTAGCTGCTTACTGCAATATAAACACGTCTGCATAATAAATTTTAATAAATTACACCGCAAAATGCTGAAAAGTAGAAGTTTAATGGTCTTTTTAGTATACTTATTCTTGGGCAATCATCATCATCCGTGACGTCATATCAGGATGCCCTTGTTTTGTTTCCATTGAGATTCATTATACAGGTTATTTTACCGGTTTATTTTAAAGAAACCATTTCTAATTTCATCATTATGCCCATGTATTGTTGTGCGATTGGTTGTCACAACGTTTACAGTCAACAGACAAAAATGTTTTGGTCATTTTCCTGGTATGATGTCATCGCTTGCAAAGCGTAAACAAATCTTCGGGTGCGGACTTTCAGATGCCTTTACGACAATTTGCTCATTGTTTTGATCTTCCTCAATATACAAATGAATTTGATCATAATTAAAGACAGATTACAAACAGTTTACTTCAACAACCAAAAACAACACTGCACTTGATCTTTAAGCAACTGCCTGAACTTTACCCTCATAACAAAGAGCGGCAAGATCGGCACCGACAAAGCCATGTGCTTTATTTGCAATTTCAGCAAACTCAGACGACGACAATTCATGCCTGACAGCCTTTAGCTGACGCTGTAATATCTGTTAACAAAAGCAAGCAGCATACAGCACACAGCATAGGTCAAAATAAGGAAATGATCAGAATTGGGTTGCCTTGATTGTGCGTCTGTAAGTTCTTGACTAACAGTAATGGTAAACAGCACCATCACACAGCAAAAGGACAAAACAGAATAAGACAAACGTGTGACTTTATGGGAGGGGGTTCAAAATAAAACAAACAGCCAGTTTAGTATACCACAGGAAATTAATCTATCCATTAGAATGCAGACACCTACAGCACATCGCTGAACAGGATTCGGCACAGACATCTCAAGCTCAAGACTGATACGTGTGCTGACTGTCAGCGCCGAGTTTACGTCATCCCTCTTCCGTGTCACGGCAATGACAAACACACGACAGTCTTCGGCCAGCTGACAACCGACAGAATGCACATCTTAATAACTATTCATGAATTGACAAATTCAACATTGTACTATGTGAATCACTCACAGGCAGTAAAACTCATTGCCTTGCTCAGTTTGCGACACATTGCTAAGAAATTGCCGATTAAATCACCACAGTTTAAACCACTGATTTAAATCATATGACTTAAAAGATAAAATCAATGATTCAGATCACATGACCAAATCTATGTTTCAATGTTTAAATGGAAAAAAAACAAACTATTTTATTGCTCATATAGTAAAAATTTGCACAAGTGTTAAAATAAAAACAAAAGGACTGGAAAATGGTCATGAACTGTCTCACAAAAATATTCCAAAACTGTCACAGCACTGGTTTATTCACAATTATTATACAGAACAGAACCGTTGATAAATATCAGACATACAGCAAAACAAAAACAATCCTGCTGAGGTTTCTGGTTAATTGCATTCAATTAAAAACCTTTTTGATTTCTAAAAACTATATCATTTTGCAGAATTACAGTACAGCACAGAAACTAGACATAAAAAGCACCCTGTCAGACAAGTAAACTGTTAGACCTGCACTTGATAAAACAATGACTTACAACAGCATCTAGCTGTGAACACAAGCATGACACAACTCTCTGTTCCACGTCATTGTGTGAACTGCATTGTCGCCGTGGACACAGTGCATCAATCTCATCTAACAGCATCAAGCTCGGAGCATTACGACACGCCTCGGTAAACAGCCGTCGAACTTCCTGCTCCGACTCTCCAACGTAACTTTGCATTTAACATGCACACAAACAGACAGACGAGACAACCAACTTTATGTCATATCTGACAATGACAGGTACATTTGCAACACCAGAACCAACAACCTCCACAACTATGACAAGTATTGCTCTGTTGTGCCAAATAATCAAAGTAACTGCTAAATCATAAGAACAAATAGCAAACTGTTTTACATGGCATTCAATACATTGTAGGTCAATTCAGCAATGACACCTTCCCAACCAAGAAAAAAGACATCTAACTGCAGCCAAGTCAAAATATGACAACCTTAAAACATTTTAAAAACCTACAAACTACAAAAACAAAACCTAACAAAATTATAAAAATAACCTGCTTTAGGCACTGTAACACCACCCAAACAGGAACCAAACTGGGCTATTCTACACGTCCCAAAGCAACTTTAGGAACACAATACGCTACAACAAAGTTGATGTTTTGCAAGACATAGCGAAACATGCAGTCAGATTTACAGAATAACAATCCATTTAAGCACTAATAAATATGACAGATCTGTAGTGGACTTTACGGGCTAAGAATGGATGAGCCTCCAACAGTGACAAGATGAAGCTTCATTGAACGAGCTAAAGCTCTAACCAGCATGGTCTTGCCTGTACCTGATGGACCATAGATGAGCACAGCCCGAGGCAACTGGATACCTGTAATACAACAGAACAACTTTCAAGCAAACAGAAAGGAATACAATTGAAATGAAATGCAGGAATTAATCTGTTACTAAACAACACCATACAACAAGATGCATTGATGATAACAAGTGTTCTCGGCACATTAACAATGTATGTCTGCAGATTAACATATCAATGAGAGAATAGAGTTCCACATCCACCTTTACAAATAATACGTCATTTCAGACACAAGTATTTTCATACAATCAACTAGACGGGTGCTGATGACCAAACTGACAACAACCAACATAAAATACACATACACAAAAAATACAAAGACTGTAACCCTGCCACAAGCTGGCCCTCGTTAGCAACTAGAGAATGGATGATTCATATTTTTGCTGATCTGATTCGATTCTGATTCTGTTCACTATAAAGTTACTATAAACGTGATAGAACATTGCAGAAGGCCTACATGTCTTGGTTGACACCACCAGACCACCAAAGTAGTGTATCACCAACTGGCAGACGACGTGTCTATCACACGATGGAGTGGGGACCAACTTATACGCGGGAAAATATGCGGTAGTTAATCTAAATTTTATGGACTCTATGATACTTTGAACACATAGATGTCCACAGCTGATAACATAATAACAGCCACTGCTGGTCCACACATCTGCTGCTAATTATCGTAACAAGCTAGACGTTGGCTTTTAGCATGGCAGGAGATAGCCATTGTCTTTGAAGTCTGACTGATCGACGTGCTTTTATGAATTGTGCTCATCACTATATGTTTTAAAGTACTTAGTTTGCTACTATATACTACTAAGTTGTTAGCTCAAAGATCAGCGCCATTCTCTATGGCCAATACTGATTCACACCAATCCAATAGAATCAGCCCAATTCGATTCCAATCAGATAATCGTCCATTCTCTATTAAGAACTAGAAAATCTGTGACAAGGCCATTATGTGTCTGCCATGCCTATACACACGCAGATACACAGAAATATACAAAACCAAAACCATGCAAGTGACAATGATCTTCAGACTGGAGATAATTTTAGCACACCACAATACAGCACAAAACGGTTCCAGCAATCTTTCCTCTTATCCTACAAACACAGACTGTTGCAGCGGTGGAAACAAATAACCGACAACACAAATTTACGAATATCTTAAAAATATAGTACAACTCACCGCTCTGCTTTATAGCATTAGTTCTGTCAACATCCAGCATCGACGACACCAGCCGGGTAAGAAAATCTTTCTGACTGTCTACTCCACCTAGATCATCAAGTGCGGTGGCAGCTCGACTACTGCAACTCTCTGCCGACAAAGGCTTCCACAGTGTCATGCAGGTTCCATTGACACACTGGAAGAAGCGAGGTGGTACACTGTGTTGGTGGATAGTGGTTTCCGATGAAAGATTCATTGAAGACAGTCTATCATTAATTCGAGCTTCATTGGTGGAATTATCACAGCTTACAGTTTCACCACTCTCAGTAACGACCTCAATCACTTCCAACTGACACAATGAGCCAAGATAGTTAATTTTTATTTCACTTCCAACAGCAACGTATGTTCCCACTGCCAACATAAACATCATATACTATATACAAATCAACAACAGCAAGAACTCTTTAAATCAATGAATCAAGAAACTAACAAATCATTCATTAAATAAAATACATAAATAACTGTGATCAAAGAGCTGCATCAATGTGACAGACACATGTGCCAATTCTAAGAAATAAATTTACAGCATCCCATTGCCATTAACATAAAACAGGAATTTTTGTTTCACACGGTGGGAAGTGCAGATACATTATTTAGGTGAGGTGAAAAACATATATGCTACTGTATTGCAAATTTATACAGGACACCGTGCATCAAATTTTGTCAAAAGTGGGTGGTTTTTATAGAAGATATGACAAAAACATTTTGGCTCACTTTTTTCTGAATTACAGTGTACAAACTACAAACTCTGTATGTTATATATATGCTGGTTCAAAATACTACCACAGAGATGTGAACAATGTAATAGAAATCCTTCATCTACTGTACACGACTTGTCATTACTGTGCACAACAAACATGACAAAAACAGAGTTTTCAAGCACAGAGAAGCAGTTGTCAACTAGTGTGCTAATACATCTAGGTTAATGTACAGTATATATATCTAGCTGGTCCAAGAATGCAGCTAATGAACTGAAAAGCTAAGTAAGGCTTAATACAAATACAAAAATAAAAAAGTATAATCTCTATGGTCTCAATCAACTTCAATCAACAGACTATAATAATAGTGCAGTCAGTGGAGAATGTATCATCACAGTGTATCATCTGTGCTGGCTTCTACAAAGTGCTCAATGCAGTAAGAATATTGTAAGCTTTCTATTAACCCTCTGCAGTGGAAAAAAATGTCAAAACTGCTTTAAACTGTCAATAAAATGACGACCAATACGAACAGTACACCAACTTACATCAGTCTAACAAGTACTTTTGTTGCTGCAAGTTCACTATTGTTCAGTGGATACAGAATGACATGCTGTCCTGGCTTTTTGTTGAGCACATTCAGAGCTGTCCATTCACTAACACTAATGCTGGTTATCGGTAACCGACTGTCGGGCACAGCGATCAGTACATGATGATGATCAACCACTGTGGGACACATGAATGTCAGACCACACATTGTCATTGTTGATGGCTGGATGTAAATCTGATTTTCCATTCTACTTGACCACGTTGCCACTGGTTTTTGGTCTTTTGGTGGTGTCTTGTCATGTTCTCTTGAAATGTTGTCAACTGAAACCACAATACTTAACTCAATACTCAAAGAGCAAATTACAGCTTTCCATTTAGTACAATTGCTATTATTGCTTAGGCAACAACCACCAGTTTTTCTTTAACCTGCCTGAATACACCATGTCCACATAAAAGGTGACACTTTCTAATCGGCTCTAACCTATTTTCAAAATTTGTTCACTACTGGAAACTGAGTGAAAAGTGCATGAAATTTACAACAAAATACATGTAATACTTTCCACCACACCTTAAGTGTGTTGCTGCACTACATTGTGATATCAGAAACACAAACTTGCTGCAAATCTGGTAGAAAAAGCAAACAAAATGCATTGATTTTTACATGCATCCATCTTAATGCAACTCACTTAATTACTTATTAGTTAGTTACTCATTACTTCAGTTTTTGGTTCATGTTAAATGTTCTTTAGAAAAAGCAGACAGTTCTATGCAAATAGACCAAAATGCTGACAATGACCCTGCACACTGAGCATGCAACACTGTATGACTTCTAGAGCAGGCAACAACTCTAGGCAACAACTCTTTCATTCCACCAGATCTGTGGCCACTAAAGAGACCCGATCTTAATCTAATCTACTACAAGATATGGGGTGTCATCCATCATCAAGATTATTAGTTGTAGGTACATAATGTTGATGAAGTGAAGCAGTATGTACTGAAAATTTCGCATGGCATGGACCACATCATCATTGACCGTGCAATTGATGAGGGCTGTGGGCATTTTTGAACATGTGTGCAGAAAAATTATGGACACTTGAGCAAAGTTGTGACAGTGTTAACATTCATTCAGCCATAGAACATAAAATGCTTCATTTATAAATTTATTCACACATTTTTCAATTTTAACTTGTATCTTGTGCAATTTTTGACAAATTTCTATTTTTCAATTCCCAAGGTAGAGAAACAACCTAATTAAGGTGTAGTGGAAAGTATTATACGTATTTCGTTGGAAATTTCAAGCACTTTCCACTAGTTGAAAATTTCGAAAATCGGTTGAGAAAGTTAGAGCTAATAACAAAGTGGCACCTTTGTGGACACAAGTGTATATTTCAGGCTATATCATTCTCCCCAAATGAGATGTACTGCATACAGCTGTGGCATGACTACTGAAGACCAGATGCCCTACTATCCACTCAATCAATAGTATCAAAATGCGCTATTCCCTTTCTATGCACAAGCAAGGTAGCAAGGTGAAGAGAGTGAAGCAATGCATTCTACTTAAGACCCTTTAAACGAGTACACCACTAAGTCTGCTAGACTGCTACATGTGGGCAGTGCAATTGCAATACCAAACATACAACCACTTTCTCGACCACATAACAACACAGGTATACCAATTTTCACTGTTGGACTGTAACAGCTAGCAGTCAATTTCAAGTTCAACATCCTAATCAATACATCACAACATTACAATGAACAAGGCTACATGGCATAGCATAGGTGACTCGACAGCATAGTGGTTTTGGCCTGAGAGGTTGTGAGTTCGATGCTCATAGCCTGCTACATTTCCAGTTACCCGGTGAGGCGTGATGGTCTGACCAGTTGACAACTGTGACTTCTGTCACACAGCGGTCCTGGGTAGACAGCTTACTCATCATGGTGGTGCCTAGGCCAACTCAGCCTTCCATCCCTCCGCGGTCGGTAAATGATGACCAGCTTGGCTGGGAAGGCAAAGGCAGGTATGGTTTGTATCGTTCGTGGATAAATGCATGGGCGGCAGGTAAAACTGTGTGATCCCTTGCCTCTGTGATGGGATTGGCCTATAAACAGGCACTATAAAGTGTCATCTACCATTACCTTTTTACCTTTCCCAATATAATCCAAACATGACCAATGCTATACATCGTGTACAGTCAAAACAAGCACAGGACTGGCCAGGTATGTACAGGGCTGGCCTTGTGCACTGAAATACCTATTTCAGCTATACACAGGGCCAGCCCTGTGTATAGTCAAAGTAAGTATGCTCTGCATAGGGCCAGCCCTGTGTGCTGACTACCAATTTTGGCTATACTGTGTATAGACACTGCCTCCAAACATTTACCACTTTCTTCCATAGTTTGTAAATTTCATACTTCATATGCTACAAAGTCACAATACATACCATCCAGTTTGGCCACAGCAGATCCACACCTAATGAAGCAGTGTCGAAGTTGCTGAAGACTAGTCCTTGTATCACACAATTCACAACTAAAATGTTGATCTTCCTTACAGACTTCATTGTGGACGTCAACATCTCTGGTCGATATGTGACACTTACAACGCTCACACATACTCCACTCCGGCTGTCGCTGAGTCTGTTTAGATCGAGGAGGCATTCTTTATATATGGCAACTATCACTGAATTCTATGCATGCCCACAAAATTTCATTCCACCACGTGTAGGCCTAATAGTACCAAGAGTTGCCGACCAGTGATAGCTTACTTATCTTATTCTAGAAAAGCAACCAAACGTTTCAGGCAATACTGACATACTCTAAATATCACAATATAAAACACGGAAAAAAATAATCGTTTTCCAAGACCGGAAACACTAACGAAAATATTACTTGAAAGAAAAACCCAAACGGCAAGAAAGTAACCGTTGGTATATCCTGAACCCAAAATTTACGATAAAAATGATGGATCACTGTGTGTCAGTAAAATAAACTCTTAATAGCTATAACGATAAAATTAATACAAGTAAAATACAAATTTTGTAGCTCACATTTTACAAAAAAACGATGAATAAGTGCAACTACGATCGCAGTAAACCTTGTACGTGATCCCACGAATGCACTCGTGCAACATCGGCTAATGTCTTTGTCTCTAGTCTTTACTCTAGCACTATTAGCAGTGTGCTTCTGCGCCTCATGATTAGTGTAGTTACCAACTTAGTTACCTATCGTTTGCTAATCTATTCGATTATTCTCAAAGTAGCATCAAGGTGATACGAAACTGCGCCTCTGCGATACCCCAACGATGAATTCGTGAGGCCTCCGGTTGACACGATTTCGGACTGCGCTGCTTTGGTGGGAGAAAACTTACTTATTAAGCCGCGCGCTGACCACGCAGCTGCGGCTTGTATACGACTGTGGTGTTGCTAGCATACTAGAAGCCCTATTAGGTTTAAGGCTGGGTCTTTAGTGATGTGGATCTCGGACTTCAGCCTCATCCTAGGGTTAGAAGTAATGGTTACAGCTTTTCAGTTTGGCCAAAAATTGATCTTAGGTATCAGACGTAAATGGTTGAGACAGAGACCGTCACGAGAACAAAACATAGAGATCGAGACCGAAACCCTGCAAAATGAATAATTCACTAATAGTAAGCGATACCAGCCAGATCCAATCGTTAAGGCTTAAACTACCGACTATGCGATTAAGCCTGTAATTAAAGTAGCTAAGCTAACAACGATTGTGCCCACACATTTTAATGACTAACTTAGCACTTAGTAGCATACCCATTTACCATAAATTTTATAACTTCTCATAAATACATTTGTATAATCAGTCAGGATAGCTATCTTGACATAGATCTCATGTACAGCTGAAGCTAAAGACTTGGAACTTCATGCACATTGCCTAGCTCTGAAAACTGCATAGCAGAAAAGGCAGAACACGAGCCACCTTGTTTACTGGGTTAGTGGCAGTGGCAGAGGATAGGTCCAGAAAGCGCCCTGTAATAAGGGAGTCATTGTGGCAATGCTGAATGACGCAGAACAAACAATATAAAACGGGGAAATAATCATGACAAAATTTACATTACTGAGGACTACTAATTAGACAAATTTTCTGAAAATGATGATTTAGGGTGAAACCAGCACAAAAGACAACATATCAACGCAGTGCTGATTTATTGTCAAATCACAAAACAAAAATGACAAAATGCACTACACAAGTGATATGAAATAGCACAATATCCTACGATTCCACGTTTATCACATCCAAAGACAAGTATGACAAAGTTACAATCTGCTGCTTGCCAAAGACTAGTGTTATCCAATCACAAAATGACTCGATTCAATACGTCAAAGTCAAAAAGTCCGATCTGGCCTCTCTGTATAAGCGCAAGTAAGTAAGTAGAGGCTTAACGTCCCACTCGACACTTCTTTGTACAAGTACTGTTTATTTTCTGATATCAAACTTCACACAATTTGACAGCATTACATTATTAATTCAGGTTTCCGGTATTTTTAATAAAATTGTTAACGTATTTGATAAATAAAACTTTATAAGTAGTTATTGCATATATAGCATAAAATGCTGAACGGAATCAAACTGCAAAAGTCATTCAAATGCAGAAACTTAATCCAGATGATTCAAAATTAGATTATTTTTTCTTCATAATGCACAGAAAAAGTTGCTGCAGATGCTTCTAATTTCTAAATACCAATGTTGTACGAAAATTACAGCACAGATACAGATGTTAATACACACAGCTAATGCAAACACTTATGCTCGAGTACAGAGTACATGATGAGACCACACACACTGTATACCAAACAGAGAAAACACATACACATTACATCATTACATGCACTATATTTACACGGTCAACACAGGTTGTTCATGATGCAATTTGGTCCTCGGATTTATTACATTTTAAGTGACTTAAACACAAATATTGTGGTTTGACAGTCAAGCTAAAAAGTTAGAACCATATATATACATTTAGTAGACATTAAAAAGCCAGTAGCCAGATTAGTCTAAAATGATATCAAAATAAAAGAATAATGAATAATAAAACAGCAGAACCACAGACATAAAAGAATTTTTTTAGAAACAGTCAGATACTAAATTAGTTGTATATTGTTTATGACAACATTAAGTCACTGCAACAAAAAAGCAAATCTGAAATCACCATCATGCAACAAAAGATTTAAGAGACTTAAAATCAAAACATAAAAGCTATAAATAAATAAATAAAGACATACATACATAAATACTATAATACATTACTAACAATATGCATTAGTTTATCACAAAATATCAACACAGACTGACACATGTCACAGCTACAGTACGTTGTCCCTTATTAAATACATAGAAACTTGCTTGCAAGCTTCAATATAACACACTAGCAGCTGCAATGTGACACTTACAAAAAGTACGCAGAAAAAATAAACACACTAGTATTCTTCCATGTCATCTTTAGTACTGACAACATAAATCATAAGTAGGGCACAAGATGTCGTTGTAGTGAGCTGCATATTTCAACACAGTCTGTTAGAGCAGAACATGCAATGTCACAAAAGTGAAACAAACAAGTGAAATTACCATAAATCTTGCAGAGAGCTGGAGCATTCAGTTCAAATGAAGCAGCATATGAGACAATAATAACATTACGGCTAAACACATACAAAAAATGCTCACAATTCAACAGCAACACTTATTTATGTAGTTATCACCATCACAAATATCTTTCTAATAAAATGAACGTCACCAACATAACATAATAACTTTAAAAAATGTGAAAATATGTTTACGTAAAAAGCATCGAAAATGGAACCAACGAAAATGGTAATAACTGGAATGTACAAAACGAGAACGAAAAACACATGACTAGCAACTGTAGTTGTTGTGTTATTATTATAACTATTTTTTGTGTCTGCTGCCTGTATAGGCAAAAGATGCAATATGTAACCCAGTTGTGATGTCTGTCCTTCTGTCTGTCTGTCTGTCTGTAATTGGAATGTGTGGGCAAAGAGCCTATTGGCTGCACAGGCTAGCTGCAGTGGCGGCCAGCTGCAGTGATGCAGCCACTCGCCATGCCCCCTGACGTCACAAGCTATTATTACATCAGGCCACGTGGATGCAAACCTCTCCGGCAATCGGCATCTAGTTATTTATTTTATCATCACATTTTACTGTTATTATTGTTACTATAAAATGTACCGATCACTGAACACAAAGAAAACTGCCTCTTGATTACTATACAAGCCAATACTGTATAACCACCTGCTGAGACCTAGAATCGGCCAACATTTGCCACCTCATCAAGCCCCAGACAAGAACAAATTATCCGAGACAGTTTCTCCATCCGTAATCCCATTGACTGGAATGTTTTCAACATTACATATGGTTAGCAGACATCACAGACCATAGTCAGAAATATACAGGCAGCTTGTTGATGAGACACTATGATCATGCAGTCATTCTCACTACATTATCACGGTCAAAATCATCTTCATTGTTATTACTTCAAATACTTTACAATAATGTTACCAGCATCACACTTAACATCAACCCTGAATACACGTGCAGTAAACACTTAACACACAGAGCGGAGTCAAACAAATGTCACTTTATACTGTATTCTCAGCCACTGTTTATAGTATCAACATCATTGCTGCATAGTACATGGCATATCTCAGCCAAAATATGATGCAAGCATGGAACGGGTACAAAGACTGCGATCAAGCATCGGCGCAGATGTCATCGAGTTTGTGAAACCGTGGACCCCAGTTACTAAGTCCATCCCAATCTGCGGCACCATCGTCTTCACTCTCATCACCCGATGCCAGCGAACTCAGAGAACCTGCAATGCTTCCAGCACCCTCATATGCATATTCACGAACACTGTCGTACGGCGGGGCACCGGGGTCGGAGTTGACAGCATGTAGTCGGCCGCTGATGAATTCACAGACATCTGAGCTGCCAGCTGTCATACCTTACCAAACGACAATGACATTCTACTAGACACAGTCACTTCGACTTGTCCCCATACCTACAGTTAGGGTTAGGGTTATGAATGCAAGAAACCAGATGTTGAAGGGTGATTGTCTGGGTGGTATCCAGAAACCCATAGTTGCATAAAGCAGTCAGTTCTTTCTACTGCCCTCTGTCAGCTGTCGATGTTGAAACGTCCCCTGGCAATGATGTCCTGTTCCACCATCTGTACTCAGTCAGTGTGGGGACGACCTATCATCCTTCTGACACTAAGAAATCACACATAGCTGAAGTCTCACAGTGAAAGCTGGTGACTGACTGAGGGCTATTCAAACTGGACAGCAGATCTGCCTAATGGGCCCATATGGCTCTCAATAAGCTCCACAAAATTTACCATGACCAATGTTTTACCTCGGACAAGAAGAGTGTCTGCTTCAGACAGAGAAGTTTTGCCATCCAGTCCCATTCCAGGTACGTTACCATTGACTGGCTTCTTCAGTTTGTTAATGTCATAAGCATCCTGGTCTTCTTCGCCTAAACAATGACAATGACAATATGTGCAACAAGTGAGTTGAGTTCAACATCTCACTCCACAGATAACAGTTAACGCTGGAGATGCACGTCTGTCAGCAAACAACTTAACTAGTAGTGGCTACAACTGAAAACAGAAAAAACTACAGAAAATTCACGAAAACACGAACAACTCAAAGATGCCCATGTTCACTCATAACAGCTTCTTGTACAACTGGGCACAAATTCCGTAAGCAGTACAATAAATAATAATTTAATAATCTTCCCTCTTACCATCCAGGCAATTGAGACTGATCAAATGTTGTTTACAGAAGAAGAGGCACCGAATACTAAAAATGCAACACCGCAAGCAACAGTGACTGTACCAACCGACGCCCTCCTCATCGTAGTGAATAATGTTCTCTCGAACATCATCGTGTGCATCAAGACCCGAGGTGTAAGCTCGTGGATGTTGTAGGCACCTTGTGAAGACTAGCACTAGGATCACCAGTACTGCAAACAGTAATACAGTCATTACAACTTATAATAACAGAGTGTGCATGGTCACAACTACAGTATCAGTATTAGTAAGATGTAACATCCCAAGAGACACATTACATTATAAGTCAGTTCAGACGCGACCTTTCCAGCCAACCACAGAACTGGTGCAAAACACTATTAAATATAATCTATCTGCAAACACATCGCATATGAGGGGGTCCCAAAATTCAAAAGCAGATCACGTGACCCTGCCCCCAACACCATTTGGCCTAATTTGCACATTTTTGTTAGGGTTCCTAGCCCTCCATAAGCACACAAAATTCGGTCTCTAGCTTCAGCCACTCCAAAGATACTAGGGTTATCACGCACAGAATCACAGACATCATCGCCGGATTCAATATTGCCTCCTTCACCTATATAGGTGGGCAGAGGCATAACAACAAGCTAGGTGTATTGAAACAAAAGCCTGTGTTAGCTATCTCATATGCCACTCAAACAATACCTGGAGTGGCCATATTCTACCACTCTTAGAGGCTGCATCAGACAAGCATGATCACTCAATCAGTGGCTCGTCATGCTGAGCAATAAGTCAATAAGACGTAGTCAAACGAATGTGTTAAAGTCATGAATAACAGATCAACTAACGGATCCTTGGCATGTTGATTCCTTTTTGTTCTCAATTTAGTCCAGTGACGTTCACTAAACAAATATTCTACATTTAGTTGGAACTGCTGTGTTCACGGTTCTATTGCAGAAACATGAAGCTACACAAAAAAATAAGTAACACAATAGCAGAAAAAGTGACTCACAGAAGAAAACGAATGCACAAACTGCAATGGCGAGTTGTGCCATTGTACCAACAACAACTGACACCTCCCCACGTCGTTCTCGACACGACGGACCATAGTACCCTGGTTCACAATCACATCGGTAACCATCTTCCTTGTCCACACATGTCCCATAGTAACAGAGCAGTGGGTTTTCAGTGCATTCGTCGATGTTTTCACACCACATGCTGCCATCGTATTGTCTCTTGCCAGCTGGGCATCTGTCACATTCAACATCAGTCACAAGTTACTCACATGGGACGACACAATCTAAGGCATGACTGTGTATTATAATTACCATTATTATTATTACTATTATTATTACAAAAAGAGCGTAGTGACCACAACTGCGGCCGATCATCAACCAAAAATTATTATTATTATTGTCATTTCTTTTTGCTCTAAGGTACAAAATATCGAAGGGCAAAAACAGAAGTTGAAAAGAACTAGATGCCGATAACTGGGAAGCTTTGCGTCCGCTTGGCCCGAGCTAATAATAGCTTGTGACGTCAGGGGGCGTGGCTTATTACAGACAGACAGACAGTGAGAAGGACAGGACAGACATCACAACCGGGTTACATATTGCATCTTTTGCCTTTACAAGCATGGAAGCAAAAGAGGTGGAATGGCTAATTATCCGGCTCTACGTCAAGTGCAGCGAAAGATATGGACCGAGTTGTAACACTGTATAGTGACAGACAACAGCTGGAACAAGAAGGCCGTCTCTTGAACATTGCCAGTTGCCGCACTGAGTCACCAACCCACCTTATTGTTATTACTATTATGGTAATAGTTATACTGCCCAGTTAACAACACTAATATAAGAACAATCAATCAATCAATCAATCAACGTAAAATTTGTAGGGCGCCGCTATACGACACGTCCAGGAGCGCCAACAGTACTCAGTGGTAAGCACGATCAAAAAGTACACTCTTGAGTCGTTTTCTGAACGTATCAGTGTCT
>Ga0126335_1000740_pt1 | contig 16683 bp, 10 predicted proteins | sample OlaspJWI45metaG_FD_108409 | JGI IMG/M metagenome (GOLD analysis project Ga0126335, IMG submission 108409) | Marine gutless worms symbiont microbial communities from Oahu, Hawaii - Olavius sp. 1 OAHU.JWI-45 metaG | ecosystem: Host-associated > Annelida > Digestive system > Unclassified | place... | reverse complement strand
CGAGGACGCGCGTCTCTCAGCTCTCGAACATAGACGAGCAGTCCGGAAGTTCGGCGCACAACCACTCAACAACCCTGGTGCCTGGCCGTGCAGCAGCTGCTCCCGGATCTGCAACTCCAGAATGACTCTACTCGCATGAACGGACTCACCGATGACAAGAAGCGATCCGTCGTTCTGACGGCGCAGTCCAGAGTACAGGGCAACTGCATGTCAGTCAGACAGACACATACACCATGCTGTTGGATAGTTGGTCATGATAGGCTGCATTATGTGCATTGGGCTTTCGATGGTGTACTCAGTAGTGTCTACTGTATTTCGGCTGCATGACTGGTAACAAGAAACCAAAGTAATTTAGCAAAAGCTGCATTGAATGCACACACACACACTGCATGCACAGGACTCACTAGCTGTAGGCATTCCTGAGATATGTAGGGGATTGCAGAAGTCACATGAGCTGTCTTGGACCATGGTGCGACGGACTTCTACATAGTTTTTGTTAGTGCCCTCAGTTTTCTGTAGGCATGCAAAATTTTAAATCTCTAGCTTCAGCCATTTTAGAGATACGAGGGGTCCCAAAATTGAAAAGTAGGTCACGTGACCCCACCCCCACCCCCTGTGACCTAGTTTTGCATCATTTTCATTAGGACTTCCTGTAATCTCTATGCACACAAAAGTAGGTTATGTGGCCCCTCTGTGGGGGATCAGGACCCCCATCTAACACAATGTTTCATTGTTCACCCCAAAGAACATCTTGGTGCGTTTAACCATTTTTGCACGGTGGAGCCGAGTTGAGTCACGTGACAGACAGACAGACTGACAGACACCGCGATCATCGGTAACAGTAGTTGGTATCTCATGCATTTGATGCAGCCTAAAGAGCTAATTTGACGTTGATGATGTTTCTACTGTCTCATATAGCGATCAGTTTTGTGATCACTTGAGTGACGTTCGTTTGTGAAATGTAGTATGTTTGTGTTGCATTTTTACTCAGTGTGTTACATTCAGTTTTGTTGGTGATGCTTTTTAGTTTTTTGCATCGATGGTATCAACATTTACATTAAACATTGTACTTAGCATCTATCACAAGGTTCCTGGACAACTGTCTTATAGCGGTCTGATCAACTTCGATAAATTCCAGGTAAATAGTAAGTTGTAGTTTTAAGTGTGAGATTTGGGGTATGGTAAAGTTACCGTATTTAAGTAATTACAGTATAAAAACGTGCATTTTGAGTAATTTTTGCATCGATATGAATGTACTGAGGCATTAACACCCAGGTAGTTTGTGAGAGCAGTCAGTTTTTGTATTTGTTGCTGATTGATTTGCATTGTATATTTCTTTATGTAATTAAGTCTCCCTTGTTCCAACTGTTTCTTGAGAGTGATATGTGTTTTGTTTGAATTTTATTTGTTTTGCTGCCTATATAATTGCTGTATTTATTGCAGTAAACATTTCTCTTGCATCACTGTGCATTTGTTTTTTTTTGTCTTGCTAACTGATTTATTGGTATCAAAAACATATGTGATACTGTTCATTTGTTAGGACATGTCTTATAGAGTGGAAGAAATTCCAGTTTATGTTCTGATGGGAGTAGCAGGTTCGTCTTTCGTTATTCATGTATGTGTTGTATTCTTAAACATATCTTTTAGGTTGGTAAAACATTTATATGAACAATTACGTCAGTCACAACCAAAGCTTTTTACCTTTGACATTTCGGTCTCTGTCAGAGGCCTTCGTCAGAAGAAGCTTGCTTGCTCAATTTCTTGCCACATCGCATCACTATCGTGGCATAAACCAGAGGAAGAACTGAGCATGTTCATATATATGTCTTGTATTTTTCAGTGATGATTTTCACAGTTTAAACATTGTTTCTTACACTGACTTATTGTCCATTTGAATGGACAGGTGGCCTGTTTGGTGCAGCATTCAATCATATCAACTATAAGTTGACTCTGTTTCGGAAGCGGTGAGTTTTAGTTTTGTTTGCAGAAAGTTAAATTCCGTTGTGATTTAATAAGCTTTACTCATCTTTTATTACTGACATCTGTTTCACGCTTACATCACTTACATTTAGTGTCTGTGGCATTGTTTTTTATTTGATTGAATAAATAGATTACATTGCAGACTTTGTATAGTTGTTGTCGTTTAGCTTGTTTGCATTACAGTGCATCTACCTTTCCACCTAACATGTGTTTAGATGGCAGTTGAAGAGACATTTGTTGATGTTTGAATTTTTGTGTGCAGTGGCATAAGTGGTCGGTGTCAGCAGGTCATTGAAGCTATTATGGTTGCAATGAGCTCTGCAATGTGTGCATTCTTCCTGATATACTTTGACGGCAGCTGTCAGAAGATAGGCAAAGATCCCAACGAGCATCCGCTGCAGGTCCATATGCACCACTGTAGCAAGTGAACTCAAAATTGTTGTTCTGCAAGTGTCTTTTTTCTGCTGATGTACGAAAGACACTTAAACGTCTAGTGAAAAAATGTTTTACACGTACCTCCAGCTGCACTGTGAAGTGTGGTTTGATGAAAATAAACTGAGTCTCCGAAAAACTGGACCCGTACGATTTTTTTGGCATGACTTTGCGAAAACAAGCCAGTGATGCATAATTTTTGTCAGAGAATATCATGAAGCTACTAGTTGTGCCTAGTTTGATATTGCTCGTGAACCACCTAGCAACCACAGCATCATTGGAAAACAGCATGCACTGGTCTATGCCGCATAAATTCAACAATGAAGTTTCTTGTGGTCTTCACTGATAATTGAAGTTTAAAATATTTCATCTGTCCACACAATGCAAGATATCATAAATACCGAGTGTTCAAGGTGTTGTCCTTTAGCTTTGACAAAAGCTTGCTGGCTCCACTGGTCTATCGCGTTGTTAACAACGGTTTGTTTAAAGTCAGCCCGGACTTCCACCAGTCACTGTTTCTGGGCAATGTAGCCTACTGGCTTCTTGTATGCTCCTGCATACAGCCCCAGGTCTTGGACTCAACTGTGTTAAGGTGCAGACTTATTGGCGGCCACAAATCCAGTGAAATGAAGTCGGGTGTTTCTTGACGCAGGAACTCGACTGTCGAATGTGCATAGTTGACCGGTTCAACACCGGTGCGCTGACCTGCTGGTAACCTCTTTAAACACAGCTTACATGAAACGCTGTTTTAATTAAAATTGTGCACGTCAAATGATATTGATATTAGAGCATTTTGGTGGAGTTATGTTATTTGTGACACCTCTTTCCTAAGAAACCCAATTGCCAAACTTGCACAGTATACCTGCGCTGTTTTGCGATGATGCTATGGTTGCTATAGCAACTACACAGATGGTTATCGACCTATACCAATTTTTAAGGCAAAACTAGTTGGTAATAACTTCTTGATTTTCTCTGCCAAAAATTATCCACGACCGGCTTGTTTTGGCAAAGTTATGCCAAAAATCGTAGGGATCCAGTTTTTTGAGACACGGTGTAGTACCGATCTGTGTGTTACTGTTTTTTGCTATGTTTATATTATTAGAACCAGAAGTGAAATAACGCAGGCATTTTTGTCAGTTTCTTTACCAGAACACAATGTTATTGTTGTTATTGAAAAATAGAATCATATGCATAAAAGTAAAAGAATTTTAAAAAACAAATATTGTAATAGTATTATTGAACTTGTATGTATTTGCTGAGGGGACATGACAGTAAACATTAAGCTTGATGCTCAACAGCAATTTGTTTCTGTAGCACATTCAGTATTTCAGTAGTTAAGTCGTGCATATATACTGCGCAGATGTACTGTGGTGATGGCCAGTCAAGTTCAATGGCAACTTTGTGGTTCCAGGCACCTGAGGCGAGTGTCCGAAGTCTTTTTCATGATGAATATGGTAAGTGCTAGATTACTGTACATTCGAAGTGTGTTGATTATGTGCAAACATTGTGCATTATTCATTAGCCACTTGCAACAAAGTTGTCAGAGGCTATATGTTTTGCCTCTGAGTGTTTATTTCCGCTCCCTATTTTTCCCTACTGAACCTCCCGTATTTTTCACAAGGGGTCAAAAAGTGCAAACTTATGCCCCATTTTCGATCGCACTCGCATTCTGAACACTCTGATTTAAAAATGGGGCAAAAATCAAAAGTCTAAAACAATAGGATATAGCACTGATGTCTGGGCTCTCTAGGAAGAGGTGGCCAGCCACTAAAGCAAGACTTGCAGTGGAAATTTGAAATAAATTTTCCGTTGTTAAGTATGTAATGAAAGGTAAAATCATATGCAATTGTTTGGGGACACAATAAAAAACTCCAAATTGCCTTCATAACATGCCTTGAAATTCTAAATTTATGCAATATGCCACAGCCTACAATACATATGTACTTGTGTAGATCTTATTGCACTCATTTTCATATCAAAGACCAGTACTACATGCATATTTCACTATTACGGTACCCTTAGCAAAAATGGTTATCAGAAGCAGCCAAACGAAACAATGCAATTGATTATGTGGATTGAGTTCTGTCCCGCCCGGGATGTCTGGAGCTAAACCGGGACATTTGCGCATCCCGAAGACAAACGTTCGGGATTCCGGGACAGAATGTTCCAAACTGGGACTGTCCCGGAAAAACTGGAATGGTTGGTCAGCTTGCTCAAAACCATCTAACATTGTCCAAATTACTCGACTAATGTTATTTGATTTACTGCACTAATTAAGATTCAGTTAAATTTTGTAAAACTGTTAGCATTTTTAGAGTATTTTCCTGCCACCCCATCTTGTGTTGTTACTTTGTTTGCAGGTACATATGAGCCGCTGACACTGTTCCTGTTTTGTGTTGCTTATTTCTTCCTGGCATGTTGGACGTATGGCATGGCTGTACCAAGTGGCCTGTTTATACCTGGCCTTGTTATTGGTGCTGCTTGGGGCCGACTGTTGGCCATTTTCTTTAAACACATGTTTGATCAAAACGTAAGTTGTTACAATAATATATACAATACAGATTTGTGTTTATTTTGTGGTACTTGATTTTGAGTATGTTATTTGATTTGAAATTTGATTGGTTCCAGTCTTTAATTTGGTAAGTTAAGTTGTACAGAATTATGTGTCGAGCTCATAGACCTCTTAACGGTATTTGTTATTTGTTCAGAAAGTGCACTAGTAGCTGCATAATTTATACCGGGCATAAACTCGGTATAGTAGGCCAAATGCCTACTACAGGCTACATTTTTGATCAAAACGTACGTTGTTACAATAATATGTACAATACAGATTTGTGTTTATTTTGTGGTACTTGATTTTGAGTATGTTATTTGATTTGAAATTTGATTGGTTTTAGTCTTTAATTTGGTAAGTTAAGTTGTACAGAATTATGTATCAAGCTCATAGAGCTCGTAACGGTATTTGTTCAGAAAGTGCACTGATAGCTGCATAATTTATACCGGGCATAAGCCCGTTATAGTAGGCCGAATGCCTACTACAGGCTGCGCCCATAGTAAAATCACCCGTGTGCGCATACTGAGTTGGCCGTTGCTTCTGCTGACTAGTCTGTACTTTTTGCGAGTGACGGAAGTGCTGTCTCCAAGTGACGGAAGTGTCGCACAGAATAGCGCTGTGATTGGTCAGCTAATCACACAATAGCTCTATGATTGGTCGGGCTAAAAATCGATTCTTGCGTGTGGGTTAATGTACTGTCACGAAACCTAGCGTAATGTATTTTTTTTATTCGAAGGCCTCTGAAGCTGAAATTTTATATTTGGTGTCTTTTGCTAATCTCCATTTTGAAAATTAGCCACGATTGACAGAGTATAACTCACTTTGACTAATAGCATCATTTCCAATCACCAGAGGCCGCCTCTGTTGGTGGGCTAAATATCAGACAGTTGTTATAATGGTAAAAAATACTTTATTCCGGTGTTTTAGACGAACACCTTTATATCAGACAATTTTTATAATGTTACAAAAAATACTTCATTCGATTGTTTTAGATAGATAAATAACAAATAAGCTGTAACATGTGCCTAAAGATTAGATCTGTGCTCACATTTTAATAAAAATGCTACAGGTACATAATATGTTACTAAAGATGTGTAACTTATCTAATATTCTAAAAACAGCCAACATAATATTTAAAAACATTTCCCTGTCGCCATCTGGCGACTGTCGATAAACGTTTTGTCACATTACAACACATTCTAATTGTACGAGTCACTTCAACTTTATCGTAGAAAAAAGAACACAAATCCACATATAGAAGCAATGAGAAACAAGACGCCAAAGTAATTTAGAGATAGCCACATCGAATACGAGCTGCAATGAGTCGCTTCTAATGAGCTTTGCTCACAGGCTTGCGCCTGGAGTTCAGGTTTCCTAATGGGTTATATTTTTTTTACAGTTTTTGAAGGGAAGTTGCTTTAAGATAGTGAGTTTTGTCATTCTTATTCAGCATTAAGATATATTTTGCACCGGTTGACATTTTTGCGGAATGTATTAATGAATTAGTTTTTGTTATTTTCGGGCATGTTAGTTTTTGTGTTTGTGTTATTGTTCTAGGCATGGGTAAATCCTGGCAAGTTTGCATTGATTGGCGCTGCAGCATCACTTGGTAAGATTATGTGAAATTGATCTGTAGAACATTCTGTGCAGTACATTGATTTGAAGCCGTTAAATGTTATGGTTTGCTGTAAAGATACCTTTGGTTTGTAGGTGGGATTGTTCGAATGACTCTGAGTCTGACGGTGATTCTGATTGAAGCTACAGGAAACATTAGCTTGGGTCTGCCACTGATGATAGTTTTAATGGTTGCCAAGTGGATAGGAGATCTGTTTAATGAGGTATGACATGTTTATTCTTCGTTAATTGCTTTGATCGATTGATTCTTTTGTGCTTAAATGTACCTAGTAGTGTGGTACTTTCAGACTTGTTGTTCAGTCATTAAGCAGGCAGTTCTTAGTTTTTGCATGTGTTTTTTTAACTGGCCATTGACTTACTTTTTTTACAAGTGGATGTGCTTTGCAGTGAACCTGTGGTGTATATTTGCAGGGCATTTATGATATGCACATTCATATGCAAGGTGTTCCAGTGTTGGGATGGGAACCTCCGGCAATGACTTCAAGCATTACAGCAAAGTGAGAGCTATTTCACAGTTCAGTTATTACTTGAGTTGTTTATTCTGACATTTCAGTTACTTGTTAAGTAATATTTACGACTTGGCAAGAAAATGAATAAAACATTACTACGTCTGAGAAGGATTTTGTTGCTGAAGTTTAAATACGTTTGATCTCGAGTGTTTTCTGTTGTTGATCACTTTTGATAGCTCTACCCATCTTCAGTCTAGTTTTATCTTTTGCTAACTTTTAGTTTGTTAGTTTGTTTTCATACATTGCACTCGTCAGACGCTTTTGAAGTTTTTAAAAAAAAAATTTTGTCATCTTTTGTCAACTAAGCTTTCTAGAACTGTCAGCGTGAGGCTTCTTCTCGAAATATTTGTTATTTAAATATGCATTTGCATATTAGTAATTTATTACTATGTAAATTGATTGCTGATATTGCTGTGACAGAGAGGTGATGAGCCACCCAGTAGTAACATTTTACACAGTGGAGAAAGTTTCTACCATTGTCAGTGTACTGAAGGCCGAGCATCACGATGGGTTCCCAGTCGTTCAGAAAGACGATGAAAATGTTAGTACATAGTTCTGTATTTGTTGTTGTTTACTATACTATTATGTAAGAATATTATCATTAATTGTAAGGCTTTATGTTTTAAGTGTTTTGGTCTGTTTATTGAATACAATATTTTGTAGCCGAGTTGAAGAGCAGTCTTCTGTAGTCCATAGTTCAGTCCTGGTTGAAGACTCGAGGGCCATGGTTTGACACACATCTTCTTGATTGACAGAATAGTATTACACTTCTTCACATGTTAAACCAATTTCACTCAGATCCTGTACGCAGTCAGTGCAGTTCTTGTTTGCTTTTTTTACTTTTCATTTTGTACAATTTTTCCTATTATGCCGCTTGTTTTGGTTGTCGGATATAGTTGATGCAAAAGGTGTATTCAAATCATCTCAGTCGTTTATGATATTATGGTCAAACTTTTGCAGTCTCTTTGCTGACCCAACATATTTTCTTGTACTCAGACTAGTTAGCTCATGGCATTTGCTTTGATTTTGGACTTTGATGTAACCTAGAAAACAAAACTGCTGAAAATGTTTAAAAATAATGTAATTTGATGGAGATGGTGGTGTCGACATTTAGTTAACGAGCATGCTGTATGTGGTGTAGGAGTTGTATGCTTATGATGAATACTTCAACCGTATGACTTTTGGTGTTTTGGAAGGCACAATAACACGCACACAACTCATAGTATTGCTACGTCACAGGGTTTGTTCTACATACTGCTTAACAAGCAAACAATTGCATATTAGTTCAAAATGGTGAACCACAGTTAGCTATTTCGTTGCGGGAATGAAACTTTTAAAAAACTTTTTGTCAGTGTTATCAGTAATGCGGAGCAAATTAATTATTTGTTTTTTGAAAATTTTAACCGTTACAAATTTTTTATGTTGTTTTCTGAATGTGAACAATTAGATTGTATTTTTCCAAATGCTTTAGTTATTTGCTTTACATTCTATTGTTTTTATTACTAAACTGTACCAATTAGGTACTTGTAATTAGCTATTAATTTTTGCGAAGTCAAAAATTATACTAGTTACTTGTTATCATCATTTTGCCATATGCTAATGCCAGATGTGAATATAACTCAACGAGTTACGACCATATGGTGGGATAAAAATTTGCTCATTGTTATTATTATTATTATATAAAATGTGTACAAATGTCGAATGATCTAGTTCTTATTCATTGTACATTTTAAACAGCATTTTATCAGTGACGTTGGTATTGAGACACAAAAGCTTCATCTACGAGACTTTACAGACATCTATCCACGTTTTCCACGTGTAGAGGTAAAACTTGTAATGTTATCACATAAAATTGTTTTGTGATTGACAAATGAATGTGTATTTGGAATGGAGATAATCTAGCGTGTGATGAACAACTATTATTATTGTTATTTAATGTGCACTGGCATATGTTTTGGCGTATAACGAGCTGTTGCAATGATCATAAAATGTTCTTCAAATTTAATTTCTGTGTTGTATTGTCTTTTCTGTTGTGGCATGAGTACTGTTGATAACCTTGCACACTGTAGACAGAGTCAAGTTATAATGTTATCTAAGTCTAGGTCACATAGATTCATCAAGTCGTACCATTATGCTAACATTGCTGTGCTGTGCTGCGGTTCCAGAGGTTTAAGTTCCCAGCTGAGTCCATGTTATTTTAGAGATGTAGTATTGGTACTTGTACTTGTACTTGTACTTGTACTCGTGAGTAAAGTACTTGTACTCGTGGGTGATGTACTCGTTGTTGTAGGACATTATTTTTTGCAAAAATGAAAACGTTTCAACGGAGCTGTTCACACTTACGTGAGTCAGCATTGCATTGGATTTGCATTTGTTAGTGGTTTCTGTTAGTAAAATGGGCGATTAACTAAAATGATGCTTGACTGTATGACTGACAGTGCTGCATCATGTGTTTGTAGAATCTTGAAATTGCAGATGAAGATCAAGAACGATACATTGATCTGCAGCCATTTATGAACCCAGCACCTTACGCTGTCTTTGATGTAAGTATGTAGTACGTGCAGTGATTGTGATTTTGAGTCTGTCTTATTATCTGCGTGCCAGCTTTGCTGTGATTAGGTATTGTGGCGTCTGTCTGTGTGTGTGTTTGTCTGTCTGTCTATACAAAATCTCGAAAACTGCTTAGCAGAATTTGACATAACTTGGTAGGAACATGCCCCAGGGCAAACGTTAGAAGTCTTTGGAAGTTGGTGACATTTGACCTTGACCTTTGACCTTGAGAGCTATTTTCATATGTTTCTAATTCAGCCTATATCTTTCAAATGACTTTACCTAGCAACTTCATTTTCGGTATGGAGATACAGCTTCAGAATATCTAGGCCACGGTTCAGTTTCAAGGTCATAGGTCCAAGGTCAAGGTCACAGCAGCGAAAAAGCTGTAACATGCAACTCAGAAACTACTGGTTGGAAATTGCTGGGGCTTGATCGGAATATCAACTACGATAACACTTGAAGTAGTTCGGAGCTTTAGACATTCTGACTTTGACCTTTGACCTTGAGACATACTATCGTATTTTTTAGATTCAAGCTCTAAGTTTTGAATGCCTTCAGCTAGCAGCTTCATTTTCAGTGTCAAGGTACATCTTTAGAATATCTCGGTCACCTTTGAGTTTCAAAGTCATGGGGTTAATCTCAAGGTTGCGGTCACTAAACAGCAGCAGTGACCAGGTTTGTGCTCCCCTTGGACACAGTTTAGTTGTGTTTTGTATTTGTTAGCTCTGCTTGGCTTTGTTATCAGAGCTGATGGGTCTGTCATCATACATCTGTGTGTTCCTCTGTCAGCTTTCTTTTACTTCAGAATAGTTAGTCCTACAGTCTTGATCAGATTTTGGCCAAACGAGGTACCTGCAAGGCATTTCTGAAAATTTGTAGAGTCATTTTGAAACTATGCATAAACTATACAAATTAGGGCTATTTCTGGACAATGAAGCTATTGTTAGCCGGGAGACTGCTTGTTGTTTTGTTTGTGTAGCATTATGGACTGCTGTTAGTAAGTCTGCTGTCTGGGATTGGTGCTTGTGTCTTGTTTCAGAATACATCGATGCCGAGGATATTCAAGCTGTTTCGTGGTCTTGGTCTGAGGCACTTGGTTGTTGTCAATAGAAAAAATGAGGTGAGGCAATATGTACCATTTTGCTTCAACAGCGAAATGCGCTGAATTTTTGTACTTCAAAAAACTAATTCTTCTGGTGCAGAAACAAGTCTTGCTGTGAACGTGTTCATCTGTGAGTTTCTTGGAATTGTTAGTGTTAACAGTTTGCTGCTGTGAAGAAGTTGCATCATTATAATGTAAAATGTGTTCGTTTTTAGCTCATCTGGCTGCAGTCTGATCTAATCGTTTTGGCTATTCAAACATTATCTGTGTGTGTGTGTCTGTCTGTTAACCCTGGTACCAGAAGTCATAACCACTGGATATACTTGCTTCCAGAGCCCTACTGATGAACTATGATAACAAATCAAGAACGAGGTCACCCTGAGCTGAGCCAGCTGAGCGTCTCTGCCTATGGCTGTCTTGTTAATACCATGTGCTGTGATTTTGATGGTTGTCTGTTGTGTTGAAGGTGATTGGCATTGTCACTCGTAAAGACCTTGCTCGATACAAGTTCTTCCGACACAATGGCCACTGCGGCGTTGTAGAGCTAGGCATGGCTACAAACTGAACTGTGGTGTTGTCTTTTGTCTATTGTTTCTGTAACATTGTTAGTTCTTATTCATTGTGTGCCTGTTAAAAGTTTCCTTGTTATTGTTTTTCTATGTATTTTAGCTGTATTTCTAGAACACTATAAGAACTTACATTGTGCTTTGTCTATTTGTTATCACAGAGTAACATCCTGTTTTAAGTGGTTTTGCAGAATCAGTTTTATTTAGGCTGTTGGTGAGTTTTTGTGAAATCATTTATTAGGCATGGTTTCTCTAATGTTCCGCACAGTACGAAACATATAATTGACATTTCTGTCCTTAAACTGCTAGAGTAGTTTTATTGTGTAATTAATTTTATTATTCAGAGTGCATACTTTATTGGTTTGCTTGGATGGCTGTCAATATAGTCGTTTTGTCCAGCCAGTGTTATCAGAGGCATAAATGATGTACTGTGGACTAACAACTTATAGGTAATTGCTTAACTGTTGTGACATGTCTGTGACAGTGATCTGTATCTAGCATGTTTTGTCATGGGACCATTTAGTTAACTCATAACAATTCAGACAAAAGATGACTACCAAAGATAATTTCTTCTGAAAAAGAAACTGTCCCTGAAATGGCCTATAATGTATCTGTACTTTTAGATGTGATGCTGTATGTATGTGATGCTAAGCCTTTACTCACTCACTGTTATGACAAAGTTAATTATGTGAAAGTTGGAAGCATAATACTAGTTAATTTTGAGTGAGCAGTTGATGTGTTTTCCAGTTAATTCAGTGGTTTTGGGCTGGTTTTGATGACATTCGGTTTTCATGTTTATGTTGCTCTATGGCAGCACGTTTCACCGTGTTATTTTATATGATATGTTTTAAAGGTTTATGTGAAGAAGGTTACAACTCTGACTGTTGCTGAACTGTATCCCATAAATCATTTAATTGGAGTATGCTGTCACATAGACACACAGTTAGTGCCACATTGTTATGTGTTTTGTGTTTTTTAAATGAGATGCAGGAATTTGTATCATTCGTCACCATTCTAGGGTGATCAAACTGGGCTATTAATGAATAGAGGCAACGTGATTTCTGCCGACCCACAATAGCAAGGAATGTAAAATTTGGCATAAATGTGGTAGACTGTGATTGGTGGCTAATGCCTAATGATGTCCATTCTACTTTTTTTGGGTGGAGGTGTGGAGTGGAGTAGTGGACCCCAAATTTTTGGACATGAAGTTTGACATGTTTCTAGACTAATATATGGGGTCGCTGGAGACGTTGGGGGTGGGGTTGGAGTGCTCCCACCGCCCAGTCCACAGTATCAGCTCTGCTACGACCTTGTGGTGCGCCTTGCTTGTAACACAGCTGTATAACAGAGCTGCTGGATTATGATGATTATCTACAGGATAGGCCAAAAATACACCTCTGTCAGAGAAATATTTGTGCCAAAAGCTGTTAGTCAAGTCTAGCACAACATTTTACTATAGAAGTGAGTAATTCTGTTCAGTGCCACAATTGCGCGCCAGATGTATTGTTTTAATTTTTTTTATCTTGAGCTGACGTGTGTGTATTGACTATTGTTATGTTGCTCAGTTCGTTCTATTAGATTTTATCATTTTCACGTACTTTACCCATATTGCAGCGTCAATAGAATACTTAATATCGACTTGTAGTTATTATGGTGCTTGTTTGGCTTCAAATTTAACGGAAAAACTAGCTTCGTTGGCAGGTTTTAATACGATATATTAATAATGCAGTAGGGGGGCTTACTTTTGTGGCCCACCCTGTATACAGCGCGTGTTTCACAAGTTACACGTGTTACGTTGCTTTGTTCGTTCCAGTCTGTCAACGTTTCTATTGCTTAGCTGTAGTCTTATGTCGTGTCTGTTAATATTTATCCACTCTAGCTACACCGTGTGTGCCGCGGTGTTCCAAATAAAGGAAAACTACTTGATTCATTGGATAACGTTATATCTTTCCGAATACAACTGAGTACGAAGAGTCGTTCCTGAACTCAGCTGAATGAAGCATGTGTGCCCGTGTAAATATGTTTTTCTAAGCTAGTGACAGTGTCGGGTGAATAAAGACACTGGATAGAGTAGTTGTGCGAAATATTTAATTTCTGTAAAGAGGTAAGGTAGAGGATGCTTGATACTTACGCCTCTTAACGAGAACCTCTATCTCATAAACGCAGTTTGGCTAGTCTGTTGGTGTTATTATTCCATATTTGAACATCAGAGTAGGTCGTAGTGCTGTCAGGGCTAGCGGTTTTAACGGCAAGGGCCATTCAAAAATTACGTCACACGCCGAGGGGGAGGGTAGTAGGCAGCAGTTTGACAGAGCGTGACAAGGGTAGGGGGAGTCCGTCTCTCTGTTACGTCACACAAAATTTTACTTACTTACATTCAGCTTTGTATTATCATCATGTTGAATAATCTCGCTATCTGTGACTTTTCTGCTACTCAGTATCCCTGATCCACCTGGGAAGAAGCGTTCTTTGCGCTGACTGTAGAGATGCTTTCGTGTCAGACGGTTGTCGTCAGGGAGCGCTGCAGTACAGTATTGAGTTACAGTGGTTACAGACACTCTCAACCAGTAGATTAATGCGGCAGTGCAACTGATAATATTGTTAATTGCCTACGCTGTCAGAGTATAGTGAGTGACATGACAACACAGTTGTCAACTACAGCTGCCACATCAGTCAGACAACTGTACAGTACAGTGGACTCGGCAGAGATGATGACAAGTATAGGACAGTGTGCGCACAGGGCCACACAGCGGTCCAACCGCAGCAGCCAAGACTGTCAGTTGGGACGAGTAAGCCGCTATTCATGGTTGACCATTGTAACTTTATAGCCGGCAGACACGCATGTTCCAGTCATCAGCATGTCTGGTCACTTCTCATCACCCTAGACTGACGAGTGACGCTCAACACTGACTAGTGATCCGCTATACAATAGGCCTATGCTGGTGGTATAATTAGTAATATTAGTATAATAATAATACTCAGGACAATGCTTATAGTGTTGTCATCACGACAAAGTCATTTCGAGAGTTCACTCGGTTCATCTGATGAATGTGGTCGGCGCCAGTTGGCACCAACCCTCAGACCAAGCCAGTCGACTTGGGCCGTGAGTTCGCCTGTAGGCAGCCATTCACCACACCCACCATCGCCATTTATTATTACTCAGCCAGAAGGCTGATACTCATTTTACCGTCCCACGGAGGGCAGAAGGCTGAGTCGACCTAGTTGGCTGGTTAGTATCCACTAAATCGGCAGATTGGGGGGGGGGTTCAAGAGGAGTGTGACGTAATTTTCGGAGGGGATAGTCGAATATGTGACAAGATGTGACAGAGGGGAGGAGTAAAAACACCCCCAAAATGTGACGTAATTTTTGAATGGCCCCTAATTAGGACGGCTGTAACGTGGAGATAAAGAGACCGACCGCGCCGGCCGGCCGGACGTGCGTCTGACACTCAAAGTAACTGATCACCTGCGGAATAAAAACGAATGTCGACCAAGACCAGGCGAGCGAGCGAGCGAGCGTCAGTACTGGCCCGCTGGGACGACCAGGTTGAAATGGGTCGACGAAATATAGAGACCGTTTCACTTTGATGATGAGTCTGTGTCGCTTGGGAATGTTACCTGTCTGATGTTTGCAGCGCATCAACCGCTACGGCATTGGTATACTGACTGCTAATCGTAGCCGTTGATTAACAACAAGTGATAAAAGTAACGGCAACGAAATACCAAATTCGTCCATCCTGTGCCAAGATTTTTTTTTAGCTCAGAGCTAATCATATAAGCCGTTCAACTGTGCCTGTATGTCTGTTAACCAGGGTGTCGAAAATCGTAATTGTTAGACATAGGAGACTTGCTGATAAACTCAACTCTGATCGCAAATGAAAAACTAGGTCACTCTGACCAGCTGAGCGTCATTGCCCGTGCGCGGCTGGCTACACACCAACATTAACGCGAACAATTTCACAAAATATGAGTACATGAGTATTTTGTTTTATGTCCACCATACAGTGTGCATGTTACCGTTCCATCCTATCGATGGGCTGGGATAAGATATGCAAGCGTTTAACATGCGATCAACCTACTATTACGACGTCATGATTAAAAATTGAATAAAACGAAAAAAACAGCAACGCGAAAAAAGTCCGCAAAGCTATGAGACAGTTCATGAAGTCAGTATTGTACGTACTTCTGTCGTTACAACATCGTATTAGTACAGCGATGTCGGGGTGAAAAGTTGGCGGCAAGTTCACATTATTATTATTATTAATAATGGCATTTATATAGCGCAAGTTCGGAAGGGCCACAAATGCGCTATGTCGGCAGATGTGTCATCTACGCCAGCAGATAGAGAACGATGACAGCAGCGACAGACCCAGAGGGCGACATTGCATCTGCGGGCGCTCGGTCCAGCAATAATCGTATAGAACTGTATGTATGGAGCGAAAACCAAATTGCTGTTCAGCACACAAAGTACGCTGTCTATCTTGTTTGACTCTAATCACCCCGTGTAACCGTAGGGGTTATAGAGTCTCGGCCCATTCTGCTTTTTAGCCTTGATGTCTTAAAAAGCGACTAAAGAAGAGTTTTGTGCGTGTTATTCTATGCATCTACGCGTCTATAGGCGAAAGACGCATATAGCGATCAGGCTGTGACGTCTAGCTGTCTGTCCGTGTGAGGGCGACAGACACATACAGGGCTTGCCGAAGATTTCTAGTTTGTTTTGTTCATTGCGGGCGGGAGACAACCTAACCACGCAGCAGACAGTCGAGAGTGCCAAAAAGATTTAATAGCGAAACCTCATCATCGTTGGTCAGACGCAGAATCCAGTCGACTAGATCGCAGCCGGCAGATATTCTGCTCCATTTAGCTTGCCTGCCGACGTTGATTCAGATAATTGCGCTGATTGCAAGACGTGCTGTAGCCAGAGGCATCAGTACGAGACCAGCTTCGTCTTCGCTCGACTGAAGTAATCAATATTAGCCTCCTACCGAACAAGTAAATAATAGAACGGCAACCGAAAGAAATCTTCAGTCAAGCTCATCAGACATACTACTACCAAAGGAAATAGAGGATATGCAACAGAATACTCGTACAGTACAAAACAAAAAAACGTTAAACATAGGCCTACACGACGATATTTTGAACACAAAAGACCGTTTACGTAGCAAGTGTAACTCTAAGACGCTAAAACTTTAGTTGTTACAAAAACGTTGTACAGCTCTGCAAACATGATATTCGTAAAAATTACAAAAAAATAACAAAGATTTATACTCTTATGTTTCCCGTTTCGACTATAGAAACTGACCATATTAGCGTGCTAAGCACCATACGATATACAATATGACACAGTACAGT
>Ga0126335_1000739_pt1 | contig 16683 bp, 10 predicted proteins | sample OlaspJWI45metaG_FD_108409 | JGI IMG/M metagenome (GOLD analysis project Ga0126335, IMG submission 108409) | Marine gutless worms symbiont microbial communities from Oahu, Hawaii - Olavius sp. 1 OAHU.JWI-45 metaG | ecosystem: Host-associated > Annelida > Digestive system > Unclassified | place... | reverse complement strand
GTTACGCTTCTTTGACCTAGTTTTGTAGCATTAAACGTTTCAAAGAAAATGAAAAATTTGCCAAATTTAAAAGTAGGTCATGTGGCCTAGATTTTGTTTCCTTTGAACTATTTTTCTTTTGCTTATTTTCTACTTTTTACAATACGCCTACATGATAAATAAGATGCCTGTAGCTTTAGCCATTTCAGAGTTATTCACTGCGATCCGCAAATTTAAAATGTAGCCATGTGTCCTAGTTTTTGCCACATAATATAACATAACATGAACATGGATTTCTATATAAGCTTTTTTAAATGTTTGTATTTTGTAGTATTAACAGCTGTTAACATTTGTTTGATGTAGTGATGCTGAACAGACAATTGCGTTATTTGAAGGAATTAAACCAACTCATGTTATTCACTTGGCTGCAATGGTTGGAGGATTGTTTCGTAATATGAAGTACAACTTGGACTTTCTGGTAATATGTTGGGCAACTTCACTTTTTGCTTAGTCATTTCGCTAATCAGAAAGACTAAACGGAAAGCTTAATTTGAGCCTCAAAATTCAGACTGAGTTGAACCTAAATATAATTAGGACTAAGCTGAATCAAAAAGTGGGCAGGGCAGATAAGATTTTACCGTTCGTCCATCTAGATATACCGAAACTTCAATTAAATTCGCTAATCGGTACATCACTTGCATAAAATATTGACTGTAATGAGTCATTAGTGACGTAATATGGCGTAGTTTAACAGTATTTTGTTCATGTCAAAAATGTTCAGCTAAATCAAAAATAAATCAAAAAGTGAAGTGAGTTTTTGTTGAACATTTCTAAATCACTAGGCATTAAGGAAGTTTGCCTATCTACATGCATAGCAAATTGAGGACTGACTTCATTTTGTTCAGATTTACTGGTGAGTTTTTGCTTATCACACCGCTCAGCATTTTGAATAGTTGGAGGTTTTGACTAATGAAACCGATTAGTCAGAACTATAAAACTGACTTTTTTATTTATTTTTGATTTAGCTCAACATTTGGACTAAGCAAATGACCAAAGCAAAAGTGAAGCCACCCATTATCCATTCTAAAGAGCATATTTCAACATATGAAACTTTTTCAACAGGTTGTAAAAAAGGTCAATGTAGTTGTCTATATAGAAGTCCATATTTTTAGCAAACTTGCAAAATAGACTATTTTTAGACAAATTAAATGTTCAAAAATTAACAGACATACTGTTGTTCAATAATTACTACCAACAGTGTTAATGAAACAAATCAAGGCAAACAATGTATGTTAAAATTGCACAGTTAACACAGTTAAAAAATTAAACTTTGTTCGAGAGGAGCAGATACCTGCACACAGACCGCTTTTTTGCTGTTGTGACCTTGATATTCGCCCCATGACCTTGAAACTTGAAGATGACTTAAGATATTCTGAAAATGTACCTTCACATCAAAAATTGCTAGGTTCTAATAATCAATGAGATACGTATGGCTATTACAACTGAAATGAAAAAGTACAAAAATAGTTCTGAAGGTCAGAGGTCAAGGTCATGTCTCATTAACCTCCAACCACTACTAGCATTCACCATGGGGCATATTCCTACCTAGTTACATCAGTTTCTGATCAGTAGTTTTTTTAGATTTTGTGCGGACAGACACACAGACAGATGCACAGACAAACAGATGCCACCAAAAACAATACCTGCTCACAGCATAGCTGGCATGCAGACAATTAATCACTCGACAGCTAAAATGATAAGAGATCTGTTTTGATTCATATAGCATGTGTTGAGTATTTGTGCATTTTTGGCGTATAACAAGTAAATATGTTTCTGGTTGGAATGTATTTTACTTCAAATTGAATGAGTCTTGACTGATAAATGTTGAATTTTCTTGCAGCGAAACAACATTCAAATTAACGACAATGTGCTGCATGCGGCCTACAAGGTCGGGGTGAAGAAAGTTGTATCTTGTTTGTCAACGTGCGTCTTTCCTGACAAAACAACGTATCCTATTGATGAGACTATGGTAAGAAGGAGCTTTTTTGTTTCATATGAAAATTGAACTTCTACAAAATTGAATTTATTACTACAGTACTGTATGCATGCTTTAGCCAGACACTTGGCAATGCTGGCGGGGGACTTGTTGAAATCTAACTTTTTATTTTAGTTTTTCGACTTTCATGCCAAATAGAGATGTGCAGAATTTTTTGTCTTCATTGCGCAATGAACAGTTGAACGTGTGAGTGATTTGAAAGTAATGCTCATAAGCAAAAATAGTCAGGAAAGTACAGAAAATACAAAAAAATGTTCAGAGCTGTAAAATAGTCCATATACTTAACTTACTAACTAAAGACATTTCAGTTTTAGCGTACTATTATATATTTGGTGCATTGCATATCGTTCTTGATTGCTGGCTTGCTTAAATGAGACGAAATAGACATTGCAGTTGAAATTGTGGTATTTTTTATGCAGGTGCACGATGGTCCTCCTCATTACTCAAATTTTGGATATTCTTATGCCAAGAGAATGATCGATGTACTCAACCGGTGAGCCATTGACATATGCAAGTGTTGCTGGCCACTAGCTCTCACAGCGTTATTTGAGATTTTTCATTTCATAAGACCACATCAAATACGAGGGTCGTTCGATAAATACATTACAGAACAGCATCTTTCTGTTAGTTTTCCAAATATAAAACTATCCGAAATATACATTTTGTAGGGAATTTAATTCTGAGCACCAGCTGTGCGTTTTATTACGATGACATCACTGTGACATTGTGTATAAACATTAAATTTGGCGACGTTGCCGTTGAAGTCGTCTCATAGTGAATAATATGCTGTTATTCGTTCTTTTGTGGACAAAAGGACTTAATGCAAATGAGATTCACTCTGGGATGCGTCCAGTGTATAGCGACAAGTGTTGTACGAGACCAACAATAAACGTTTGGTGTACGAAGTTTGCTCATGGCAAAGAAAACATTGTTGATAAGGAATGGCTTGGTCGGCATGTTGTTGCGTCGACCAGTGCCACGATAGTCGCAGTTGACAGATGTGACAAAAGTTTGAACGAGTTTGGACAATATGTTGAGAAATGAAACACTAATGTTTAACATTTATCGAGGTAACATTAGCTTGTTAAGCTTATTTGTTTTTTTCTCGTTCTTATGCTGTTTATCACTTGTGAGTTATGGTAGAAAACTGGTGGAGAAAATAACACAAAGATAAACTGTGTTCTGTGAACATATGGCGTCACAATAATGATGTAATCGTCAAAAAATTTCTATGTATGTTCAAAGTTAAATTTCCTTCAAAGCATATATTTTTGGACTTTTACTATTTTACCATTTTTCAAACGACCCTCGTACACAAGGTGCAGACTGTTGCCACTGATGGTCCCGGCATCCATCCGTCAGTTTGTCTGTTATGTGAGCAGGCTGTACAAAATGGCTGAACAGATCTTTGTCCTATTTGGAATAGAGACTCCTGCCAGTGCAAGAAGCATTATATGCATGTAGTTCCCAGTGAGGGGTTAGATGCGGTCTTTGCCATACTACTTTGTTCAGGGTTGTTAGGGCTGTACATCAGCTAACTTGTTACTCATGATTCTATTCTGTACCTATTTCTCTATGGGTGAGTGTGTCTTTAGTTGAGACTCTCACTGCTGCGGACAGCTGTAAATGCTAGACCGGTGAATGACTTGGTGTATGTAAAAGTAATACAAGTAGATGTCACGCAGTGGCTGCGATATACATAGTAATGGTGTGTGTATGAATATGAACACACAGTATGTACTCATATCATCCCTATAGTGTTTCAAGCCGGACATTAAACCTTCTGCTCTTTGTCGTCGTCTGTTGAAGTTACAGGCTTTCAATCATTTATGACCCTCACCATGTATGTATCAAATGTTGTATTGCACAGTGTGATTGTGTGTTTCAGAGCCTACCATCAGCAGCATGGTTGTTTGTTTACGTCCGTTATTCCTACAAACGTATTTGGTCCCAACGACAATTTCTGCATCGAGGATGGCCATGTTTTACCTGGTCTGATTCACAAACTGTGGCTAGCACAGAGTATGTGTTCTACTTAATTGTTTTTTGTGTTGACTGCTAAATTACAAGTTAGTAACTTTTTAGTTAATTTTTGCCCGTCATTGCATCTCAGCAGAAAAATACAGCCTTTGTAAAAAGCTTAGAGACCATAGTGCATGAGATTTGTACCGAGACAGAGAATTAATCATCACTTGGGTTGGGAAAAGTAATCATGCTTGCAGTTATAGCTTATTGTCAGGTACAGCTAGAAATATTTGAACGATAAATTGTTGTAATACTTTAACAGTATCCATTAATATAAGAGTTTAGAGCTATGTATAAAAAGTGGCTTAATTTTTACTACGATATGGAGTATCTTTATTTTCCAGCATTATTGAAACATAGATTTTATTCACGCTGTAACTTTGGATGTTTTTTAATGTGACTTGCAGAAAGTGGGGAACCATTTGTTGTGTGGGGAACTGGTGCACCAAGGCGTCAGTTTATATACTCACTTGATTTAGCTCGACTTTTCATCTGGGTGATGCGTAACTATGAGGAAATTGATCCCATCATTCTCTCAGGTTTCCTCTATGTTGATTTTACTTTCACTTTCTTTGTCTCATAGAATTCATAGTTTATGACTACGGGAAATTTGTGTGGAAATTTTTTAAAGTTTGTGATAATCTTTGAAACTCGTTTATGTACACCATGTACCGATAACTGGACTGTTCATAGCGTTGACATATTACACCACAGTGGGTTTCTTGTGCTAAATATGCAGTAAGTGTTCACGAACGAGCACGTAACGATTTATTATGCCTCAACTGCATATATAGACACTGGAGGTATTATGTTTGTTGGGCACGTGTGCTGCCTGTCTGTGAATCTGTGTTGTCCTAGTAATACAGAGGGTATCGACAATAGATTTACATTGAACTAGAGTTTCTTATTGTGCAGTTATTGTGGGCAGAGGCATGATGGCTTGCCATAGTGTTTTATCTACACTGTGTCTCCAAAAAACAAGGTAGTGCAGCAACATACTTAAGGTGTGGCGGGAAATATTATGTGACTTTGTAACAAAGTTTATACCATTTCCAGTAGTGAATGAACTTCGAAAATTGATTGTAGCCAGTTACAAAGTGGGAAATTATTGTAGTGAATTTGTTGTAGTTATTTGTATGATTGTAGTGGGAGAAGAGGATGAGGTATCGATCAAAGATGTCGCAGATATGATTGTTGAGGCTATGAATTTCACTGGCGAAGTTATTGTATCTTTTTGTGTTGAATTTTTCATTATGTATAAAATGTCCAGAAAATGCTGACATTTTGCAGTAACAGCCACACACCTGACTGATTTAAATGAAATGTAATGTGCACAAAGTGATGTCAGTTTTTGTCATCTGCACTACTTTTTGCAGAAGGCCCATCATCTGATTATGTCAGATGTGCATTTTTCATCCTTACACTTTTTGCTGTAGAAGTGCTGTATGTATATCTTTGTAATGCTTTTTGTTTGACTTTTATACTTTTAATGCTAACATGCCTATGTTGTTTTACAGTTTTCAGGTCCATAATGTAAGTTTCATTTTTCAGTTTGAGAATCAGTATTATTTAAGCTTTGTTTTTTATCAGTATTGGTTATGTCATTTGACAGAACTTACACTTTAAACTGTGTACTGTTGGTTGTTTGGTGTAATATTAATTGTAATTTCTATCTACTAATGGTTCTGTGTTCACTCATAAGTTAATGCGGCTTCACTTAACTGTTGATCAGTACGACTCATCAAAGGCTGATGGCCAGTTCAAAAAGACGGCAAATAATGCCAAGTTGAGGAAATTCCAACCTGATTTCAGATTTACACCAATTGGGAAAGGTAAAACAAGTCGTATTTAGACTGTTTGTTGTTACTGATGTGCAGTGCAGCATAAGACGCTGTTGTTTATTTACTGCTTGTCAAAAATATCACTTTACAAAGGTTTCTGTTGGGGACTAGTGACAGACTTAAGTGAATGTAGCAAATGACTGTATATTTTTTTATATTTTTAATATAAATTTGGACTTGTAACTTTCTTTCATAGTGTGGTAACATGCTGAAAGTATGGTCAGAAAGATATGGATTTAGTCATACCTGGTAGACTGAGAATGCATGTTTAAGAATTTTAAAATAACAAATTTTTATGAATTCTAACAGTGTATTTTTAATTTGTGAAAATGTGTTTTTCATATATAACAAATTACTGCACACTTCCGGTAGGCAGAAGCAATAGGCTGTGATGTCATTGAAATTTTAGCTTGTGTTGGTACTGCAAGCAAGCTTAAACAAAGCCATTTGTGAATTATAAGGCAAGGCCACACCCATGTAACGTGGGTTCTGGGGGTTAGAATAGACCCACTCCGTTTCCTGGCTGGATGTTGTAAAAGGCGACTAAACCAGGCACCCCTCATCCTCCGTGCATGGCCTCATCTGATTACTGATGACAGTCTGGAGTAAAGAGGGAACATTAACATAGCTGCTCTAGTTACTATAGTATGGTGCAATACTCTTGTTGCATGATGTTCTAGGCAGCTTATAGGTCTAGCAGATTGGGTTTTTGTCACACTGGCACCCTTGTGCTGTGATTAGCCAAGTGGCGGTTGCCTACAGTTTGTATTGTAACATGGTTGGGTGGTTCTGGTGGGATTAAAGCCTATTTCAGTGGCCAACTGGCTTCTGCTTTTGACACTGTTAGTTGGATCATCTTACCTGTAAAAATTGTCCTGAAATGACCTATAAAGTGTCGAGTGAGAACATTTAGCTATCTGCTCACTCACTCGTAATGAATTTTAAAATTAGAAGGTTAGAAATTCTTGATATGTGGATTATGTTGGAAATTTAATGTTCTTTCCAGCAGTAAATAAATTTGAATTTTGGTTAACAGTTGACAAAGTTTAGAGCTAATTGGGTTCATTTTTGAGACTCAGGACTGATATATGTATTGACTTTGATGTTTATGTGTTGTTCATTTTATTATTAATATTTGTGGCAATTTTGTACATTGGCTGCAGAATTACAGAATTGTGTGAATTTGTTATTTCAGCTATCAAAGATACATGTGACTGGTTCGTTGCCAACTATGACATTGCTCGCAAGTAGTGATAATGGGTTAAAACATTTTGTTGTTGACCTTGTTAACTAGCGTCGGTTAATTTGCGTATATTGTGGTCTCGGTGGAAGTCACATGTCACCTAATGTTGTGTGTGTGATATTGTGTCCGTGTGTGGGTGCCTGTTACTTTGTCACCATTCAACTGTCATGTTCAGTTTGTCAGGGTTGCTAACATTATTTCTTGAAAGCATTGCCAATACCTTAGTCGTTGTATTAGCAGTAATGTTTAACTGCTGTTATACGCAATTTATGATTATTTTCACTGATTTAGATACTTTAATTAAACAGAAACATTTTTGTAGGCTGTTGTCTGGCCTTCACGGCCCCTTAACCTCCGTGGCCTCATCTGATTAGTGATGATAGTCGGAAGTAAAGAGGGAATATTAACACAGCTGCTCTAGTTACTATAGTACTGTGCAACACTGTTGTTGCACAAAGTCTTGTGCAATGTTCTAGGCAGCTTGTAGACTAGATCCGGTAGATTGGGTTTTTGTCACACTGGGACTCTTACACTGTGCTTAGCCTAGAGGCAGTTGCCTACAGTTCATATTGTAACACGGTGGAGTGGTTCTGGTGTTACATAAGCTTATCTTAAGTGACATAAGCTTATCTTAGTGACCAGTTGACTTCCTTCAGTGCTTTGACGCTGTTGGTTTGGTCATCTGGCCTGTAAAAATCGTCCCAGAAATGACCTATAAAGTGTCAAGTGGGACGTTAAACCTCTACTCACTCTGGCTTTCATGGTCATTTCCGTTATTCATTAACTTATAATATATGTAAGTAGTGAATTCTAAAATGCTTGTAGTACTAAAAGAAGTATTGCTGATCACTGTTGTCATTGTCAGTGAATATGTATACCTCGAGCAATACTTCTTGAAAATATTGGCAATACTTGTGTTATTGCCATGTCAATATGTGATGCTAACAATACTTGTATTATGGCATTAACAACTCTTTTATCAGTGATAGTTTACTATTGAAAATATTTTAGTTTTTAGTGAGATTTTGTTGGCCTTTTCGTTGTTTGCTTTGCCACCATAAATTGCATTAATGTATGTAAGCTTGTCCTGGTTAACTGATGGGTATTATGTATGATATCATGCCTTCTTGCCCACTTGTAGGTTCTGGGGTTTAGAATAGACCCACTCCATCTCCTGGCTTGATGTTGTAAATGGCGACTAAACCAGGCACCCTTCGACATCAGGCCTCATCTGATTACTGGTGATGGACTAGAGTAAAAGAGGGAACATTAACACAGCTGTAATGTACAACACTCTTGTTGTACGATGGGTTATCTGGCCTGCAAAAATTGCTTCCGAAATGACCTATAAAGTGTCGAGTGAGACGTTAAGCTTCTACACACTCACGCCTTATTGACCACCCCACTGTATTTGTGGCTTGTTGCATTGTCTGCCTACGCATCATCCACTGCGTGCATGTCAACGACCAGGGATGGCCAATCAGCGGGCATGTTCAACAGTCGTCACACACCAATAACCACATTGACCATCATTCTGCTAGCCTGCACGGGTTGATAGTTTGCTAAGCCTATACAGGGTTGTGAAAACGTAAAATACGAAGTTTCTGTACCACCCTCTCCCAACCCCAAATTGTTTGCATCTAAAACCATCATTACTACCAGCTACCAACCATATGCTACCCTGCTACAGTAAACCTTTAGTTATTCACAGATAATGACTCACCTCACCAGTCACCGTGTGCCTTATGCTCTGATGTAGTCCGGTGTTTTTCATTTTTGTGATTATTTGTTGTGCATTTTTGATAATAATTGTTTACTTACAAGTTGGCTGACTGTCAATTCGTGAATACATTCCATGTCGTAGTATGTTGTATCGTGTCTTATTTTGAAACTGCAAAAGCTCTTAGTGCAAGTCTCTAATAATGATCAAGTATTAAATGGGTGGTTGATAGAGTGCACGTGTAGGCCTAATACTTGTGCAAGGGATATAAGGCCAAAAAAATTATAGATGTTTCTGGAAACCCAACCAACCCTTGTTTTTTACCACACCCTAAAATTTCTGGGGCTTTGTGCATAATATGTTTCATCACCAATGGTTAATTCAGATTTCTGATTTAATATTTCAAAACAATAAGTCTTGTTTGCTCGGTAAATTTCAATGGGATGTGCAGTGTTGAAAGGCAAAGCGTTCCAGTAGACAAGATGATTGTCTAAGAAATAAAAAAAGCGTCTGCTAGTGGATAGGTTTCCTGTCAGTCATGTTGCATCGTGGTTGCTTTCCCGTAATGCTTGGCATTTGTTTACACTGCATAAACGTGGTGAATTGTTACACTGAATTGTGGTTAGGAGTATGGTTTCAGATAAAGGATATATGGTTTGTGTTAGGTTTGGATTGGTTTTGGGCTTATGGTAAGAGACTGCCAGTATTTTAATTTCGTGCTCTGCTACTAGCTGCCGCGACTTCATAAATGACCAAACTATTTTCCAACCTACCAACTCTATCTTGTGTTTCGAGAAATGTGAATAATATTTTTCAGCTAAAATGTACATTGTAGCGCAGAAACAGTTGTGTGCCTTGTTCAATTAACCTTTGTCAAACTGGTTGTAAAATATTACCCCACTGACTGAAAGTGTGTGAGATCGTTTGACAACGCTTTTAAGGTGGGTGTCTCAGTAAAAAGCGCTATATCAAGTGTCTGCATCTTTAGTAGTCGGGAGCATGAAGGGACTTTTGCGTTTGAGAATGAGGCTTTGCCGCATAAACGGAACTGTAAAAGGTTTTTACTTACTTACCTGCAAGGCATGTTTCTATTAAAAACGTTCTGTATTCTTGGCGTTGTTGTTTACCATGTGCTGTTTACTTTGCGTTGACGTTTGACAGAGCGAGACTTTGGACTGAAATTTGTTTCCTGCACGCGTTTTTTGATACCACTGAGTAATGGATGTTTTGAAGCTTGCTTAGAAGTCGCTGAATTTTGGCTCTTTCTTTTCTTCGATGCTTACAGCCACGTATAAAATGCGGGGTGCATGATGTGAGGTGCTTGGAAGAGTCAGCGTGTAAAATACCTATTAAAGTGTTGTTGGTTTCGCGCTCCTGGAGATTCGCTACCTCACCTGGAAAGTAGGCTACTGGTTTCGGGATAGGGTTAGGGTTAAGGGTCAGATTTAGGGTTAGAATTAGGGTCAGTTTCAGACTTTAGAGTTAGGGTGTCATAAGTAGCCTACTTTCTAGGTCAAGTAGTGGATCTCCAGGAGCGCCTGGCTGGTTTTTCATAAACTGTGGGGTATATGTGATGGGGGCATTTGTGGGGCTTAGCGTAGAGGGCGTCTGCGTGTTTACGTCCCTAAGGTGTTTCTGGTGAGGCATGACATTTGTCTGCAGTCCATGAAAGATCTTATTGCTGTGTAAATGATCTCTTGTTTGTTTGTCAGATGGAAGTGCATTCTCATAGTTGCTAGTTGAGCCATTACAGAAAGTTCTCACTTGTTGGGATTTGAATTTCCTGATACCAGTTAGTGCCAATCTTTCATTTCATGCATATATGGCAATGTCTAAAAGTCACGCCGGCTTTGAATTTTCTTTGTTTGATCACGTTCGATGGCAACACTTGGTGGCTGGAGTTACTGGAGGTGTCCTGTCAACACTGATTGTACATCCACTTGATCTCATCAAGATCAGATTTCAAGGTATGATTTGACATTTCTATTAATTCTGTGATTTCAGGTGCTATTTAAACTGTTGATTTCGGTCATAATTTAACTTACACGTTTTTGGACAGCCGCCAGCACACGCAATAACTTGTTGAGGGAACTTATGAAAGCAGGCCCATTCAGAAATCTGTGAACAGACTTGTTGACTGACAGAATGACTTTATTATAGTCTCAAATACATCTGATTTAACTGTAGTGAATATGCAGCATTTTATTTTGGACCCACACTTTATACTATATGGATGTCTTTGCCTATATGATGTTAGTGGCACTGAGTCTGATAGTTCTTTGTGGATGCTCGTTTGGTTTTATTCAGTAAATGAAGGGCCACGTTCAGCAGCAAAGCGTCCACAGTACACGAGCATTATGAATGCTGCAGCTTGCATCTTCAGACAGAATGGTGCTCGTGGTCTCTACCAAGGAGTGACTCCTAATCTCTGGGGTGCTGGAGCTTCATGGGGACTCTATTTCTTGACGTATGTATATTACTGTGTCCTTAAATTATTCACTCTGTTGCACTTGTATGGCTTAGTCATTGCTACTCTGTTGTGATTTTGCACATTATGAGCTCATAGCCTATTCACTATTCAGTATCTTTATTACTACTACGGCACAAAATGTTTGTTGCTGTAAGTCTAGGCCTAATGGATCACAGATGGACAGTCTTGTGAATAATTGTTATTGTAATATCATTAGGCCACATTGCATGCATGAGATGCAGACTATTGCGATGTATGATCCCGGATGTCTGTCAGTCTGCCTATCATGCATCTTCATGTGGCTTTGCTGTGCTGAACAGATTGAGGTCCTGCTTGGGGTGGAGACCCTTGGGACTAAAGGAACATTGTGTTGGACGGGAGTCCCGATTTCCCACACAGATTTGATGCAGATTTTGCCAGATTACTTTGGCCACTTGTTGTAAATCTGTGCATTTATACTGTACTCTTCAGCTGTTGTGCCATCAGCATAACTCTAAAGCTCAGCTTGGTTCCCATCACCGGACTTGAAGATGGTCCATCAGGATGGATGTTATGAACCTGTTTTCGGGCGGTTTTAACTGATACATTGCTGTTTACCGTACAGGTACAATGCAATAAAAACATACTGCAGTAGTAATGGTGATGTCATACTGAGTGCTCCAATGCATATGGCTGCTGCTGCTCAGGCTGGTATGTAACTTGCTCTGTTGAGTTGTTTTTAAAGAAATTAATTTCACGGAACTGCAGGCATATGTAATGACTCAAAGGTGAACTGTGAACAGGAAACATCGTAACTTCTGCTTTGTGATCATATAGGGAACAATCACAATATTAGTATTGTATATATGATACTGCATATCCTTAGAAGTTGCTTTACTGTGGCAGGTGATAGTAAAAAATTAGCGAAATAGAACAACAACTAACTTGAATATTGTACCTGTTTTGTAGGTATATTCACGCTGGTACTGACAAACCCGATTTGGGTTGCAAAAACACGGCTGTGTCTACAGTATGATGCGCATGCTTCGCGCAGTGTTCAGTTGTATTCTGGCATGTTTGATTGTGTCTATAAGACCTACAAGTTTGAGGGACTGAGGGGCCTCTACAAGGCAAGACAATCTGTTTAATTGTTAATGCTGCCATCCATGAAATGAACTATAGTGTATCGAGTGGGACGTTGAGCCTCTGCTCACTCACTCACTCTTAATATGCTGCCTCTGAAGCATAATATTATTTGCCAGTATGTTACGTAGACACAGTAAAGCAGAGTTACATTGGTTGATTTAATTTAATTTAATAAAACCAGCAATCTAAGTTTCTGAAAACTTCTGTTGTGCAGCATTCTCTTCCATTCTCTTTCTATACTTCTTTTCGTCCTTCCAACTTTCCATTAAATGCACAGTTACATTGATATCGTGAGCATTGGTAACCATGGAAGCTTGGGAGGTCACAGACAGTCTAAAATCATGTGCATGGAGCTGTGTAACCTTTTTGTACTTCACGGTATTAATGTTTTTTTAATAAATACATAATAAATTTCTCGTGCCTGTAGAATTAACTATGAATGTGAACTCGTAATTAAGTTTAATTGTTGTTGAAATTGCAGGGCCTAGTATGCATGCACAGACTTTTTGAGACGTGTATATGTTTACAGGGATTGCTTCCTGGAATTTTTGGAGTCTCGCATGGTGCATTGCAATTTATGGTATATGAAGAGCTGAAAAAACTGTGCAACAGAAATCAAAAAATGTCAAATAAAAAGCTGGTGAGTTTGTTTGGTGATGTACAAAATATGGAAAATATGTTTACATAATGAATGATTAACATCATCAAATTCATCAATGTGGCACTTTCAGTTTGTTGCTGAAAATTGCAATGCAACATTTAATTGGATGACTTTGAAGGTGATATAGGTCTAGAAGTATTCAGTTAAACTTTTTGATGGGCGAATAGTGACACTCAGCTCTTACCAGGATGTCAATGACAATAATTTTTTAACTGCATTTTTACTGATAATCTGCACATTTTATAACCTGTTTTACTTGAATGACCAACACATAAACACAAACTAGAGTGCAGGATATTCAACTAATTCCGATCACTGTTGACTTCAACAATTGTGATTTTATTGCTGATGTGTTATACAGATCTAGCTAATACCTACTTGTAGTCAATATTTACAAATGTCTTATGTCCGTGTTTTAGTTTGTGTTTTAGTATTTTAATAAAAAATAAGATGATGACAGTGAGCTACATACAGTTATACAAACTCTGAAATCATAATGTGTACTGCACTTCATTAAAGGTATTCAACATTATTGCAGTAAATGTAAATAATGTCTCTATATCTGTTTCCCTCTAGTTAAAAGTGCCACTGAGTACGGACATTTAGATATAGTACGAGGCAAGAGCACTGGACTGTTGTGCAATGTTGCAGACCACCTTTGAGTATTTGTTTTGTGCTGCCATATCAAAGATGTTTGCTGCGTCTGTCACATATCCCTATCAAGTCATTCGTGCCCGTTTGCAAGATCAGCATCGCAACTATGCAGGAGCAATTGATGTGCTTCGACAAATATGCCGGTATTATTTGACTTGTGACCTTCGCTGGTCTGCTAATTATGAAGTATTGGCTTAGCATTTTTCCCAAACAGCACACTGCTACATTTCGTTAGAAAATTTGTTATTGGGGTGTATCACTAACTGCCACAGTTGTAGACTCAGAATTATCATTGTTTGCTTTTTTGGCCATGCAGTGCAGTTAGAACAACATTTGCTAGAACAATGTCTGTCCATACATTACATCTGTCTGTCACAATCATGAGTAATGCTCAAACAGTTCAGTTTGTCTAAATATGCTTTGCGCTGTTTGGTGTGGCAATGTCTAGTTTCCTGACGCATAATTTTGCATACTGTTATCAGTTTAGGGGTTAACCAAAACAAGTGTACTAAGTGGAGGCGTCTCTGATCGTCATTGAAAATTTGACCAACAATTGATGATATCTCAGAAATGGTGCAAGATATGATATTACACTGTGTTTGAATAAAAAAACACCCATCGAGATTTTGCACCGTGTCTCAATAGATACTAACTAGATAAAAATAAAAATTGGCAAGATTGTAGTCCTTGAATTTCTGACTGAAACTATTGAAAAGTTTTAAATGATGTATGATAAAAACTGAATTTTTTATTACATATTAATTAATGGGTGCTCATAATGATAAATACCACATGCATACTATACATATTTACTTAAGAAAAAACTGAAAACAGTAATAAAAAATAAGAATAAAAAATCACAGTGAATTATACTGCAGCACACAGTAAAATGTAACATGTAGGAGCCTATTGACATAGTCAGGGTTTGAGATCGAAATGTCCACCTTTCTCTGTGACACATGCTATGAGTCATGGGCACCACAGTCTGTCTGATCGCTCAGTCAATGATCGATTGATCTGTAACATCGAATAATGTTGTGGCCATTTTGTTAGTTATGTTCTAACACCCAAACCAGTCGGTTTCAGAGCCAACCATGTCACACTGGATAAAGCTGTATTCATACTGTCTGCAACTGAAATGTAACCTGAAGACTCTAGCTTTTGGCAAGACAATGTGCTTGACTGCAGACTTTCACTTCTTCCCTAATTTCCCCCAAAACTGGCCCATCTCATCATTGTTGTGCTATTTATGTGTGCATAATGTTGCATTGTTGCTGTTTCAGGTACGAAGGGTTGAAGGGGTTTTATAAAGGTTTGATTCCAGGTGTCCTGAGAGTTACTCCGGCATGTTGTATTACGTTCCTCGTTTATGAAAATATAATTGCATTGCTCATGGATGAAACATGATTGAGAACGTCATAGGCTGTTCTTATTACTAGGTTTATTGATGACTATTGTTATGAGCTTGTTATTAGTAATGGGCCATACAAGAGATGCACAAAGTACTAGAATAGGTCGAGCTTAGACCAATGCATATGTGTATGCAATACATAACATTACCAGTAGAACTATTAACAGTAATAGTTTACTGTCTGCCATGTGGTAAAATTGCAAGTAGGTTTTTTGGACAAAATTTAGTTAAAAGTGTGATTTTTTGTTTTATGATGCATGTTGTTCACAAAATTTTTTCTTTTGATTATTTGACACTTAAGTCAACTAGCAGAATGCAAAATCCGAGTTTGTAGGCTTGTCCATAAAGGATGTCTGCAGAGAGTAGACAAAACATTTTCTTACCCTCACCTTTTGTCGTGGCTGTAGACCCCTGTCCCCACTGCAGACATCTGCAGTGATAGCCTCTCGGTAATGGCCAATTTTATCAAATTTAAATAATGCGGCAAATTATTTAGGCCTACAGTTCTGCATTGGTCTTATATGATTGCACTTTGTGGTTTTGGTGTTTTAATGTATTCTTTGTTTGGTTGTCGATAGTGTTTTATTACCTGTGCACAAGGTATGCTTGCAGAACAGATATTGTTTTGGTGTTGTCTGTCTGTATGACTGTCTGCAAAAACTGCTAGTCAGAAATTGATATAATTTGACAGGAATATGTCTTAGTGGTGTGAATGTAATGTTAAGATGTGGGCAAAGAGGACTATCTGCGCCTGTCACAACACATCGGATTGGATTGGATAGGTAATGGCTAGAATGACTGGATTTTGGTGAATTTGACCTTGCGAGCTATTTTATATTGTTCATTTCAGCCTCCTAACATTTGAATGGCTTGACCTAGCAACTTGATTTTGGTTTACACATACATCTTCAGAATATCACTTTCAAGTTCATGTGGTCATGGTAACGACAGCAAAAGGTTGCTGTGTGCAGGTTTATTCTGCCCTCGGACACAGTTTGATTTCGTTTTTACAGTTTATGCACATACTCATACCCTAATAATGTCATTGTGTATCAACTTTTTTGAACCTGTTACATACAACATTAACGTTGTTTGTTAGACGTTTCTGACATTGTTAGTCGGTTGAAGTCCACAGGACTTTTAGCAGCATTACGTTTTCAGTGGTATGATGGTTTGTCTAACTATCTCAGACTATCTGTCTTTATTGACTGGTCTTGTGTGCGTTTACTAAACCGCCATATACAGGCTCCGCCGCCATCCTCCGTACGGACATGCACAATATGTTGGCTATGGTCCTGACTGTGGCTATGAAACGGGGTCATTCATGAAGCATCCTTGCGAAGGAGAGAAGGGGTGAGACCAAATGACAATAACATCATCCGCAATGGCAACGCAAACACAGTGCGGCACAAAAAAACATCCCAGAACAAAAACTGGCCCGGTGGTGTGAATGTCCTACATGACGCTGCCGTACACCAACCACACCTCCAGTCACCTC
>Ga0126335_1000738_pt1 | contig 16688 bp, 16 predicted proteins | sample OlaspJWI45metaG_FD_108409 | JGI IMG/M metagenome (GOLD analysis project Ga0126335, IMG submission 108409) | Marine gutless worms symbiont microbial communities from Oahu, Hawaii - Olavius sp. 1 OAHU.JWI-45 metaG | ecosystem: Host-associated > Annelida > Digestive system > Unclassified | place... | reverse complement strand
TGTGGGATGCATAGCTTATGCTGATGACTTGTTGCTATTATCTGGCTCTGTAGTTCTACTGCAAAAAAATGCTAAACATGTGTTCTGACCATGCAGATCAGTTAGATATCCAGTTTAATACTAGCTTTGCTCAGTGAAAGCAGACTATAAACGGGCTGACACCGTATCATATCATTAGCTAGTTAAGCTCGTGCAACATTACAGCGTTTGTTTCTCAGCGTTGGAAATTATGCGGTATTATGCATTAAGTTGTTAATTAGCAAAAATCGCATACTGACGTTGATACTGCATCACTTCGCCAAACGATAAGCAAAGGGAGTGAAATTAAACACACTTGTGAATAACTATGTGCTAAATAAACAGGGAAAATTTGGTATAAAATATTCTTGCACTACGTAAATATAGCTATTTTCGCGTTGGGGTATTTTGTTTTGAATCGCCCTGTTAACAGCAGAGTCGTGTGTGCGTCGCTCACGGCAGGAGGCCGGCGCTGTAGCAAGACCGACAGCAGAAGATGCTGAAGTACGGATGACGACAGTAGCGACCCTCGACGATCAGAGCACAGTTGGCGTACCACGGTTTGTCGACACACTTGGCTGGCATCGACACCACTGCACATCAACACAACCACGCCCTCGGCGTAATAATCATTATTGCAGTAACGAGATAAGTCACAATAACATACATCGTAGCAACATCACGCAGCCACTGACGCTATGGCCTGCACTCTTTATTATTGCATGCCCTACTTTCGATGCCTATATTCCACCACAGTCTATGGAGAGTTATAGCCGCCCATAATCTCACTCCAGACAAGCGTGACGTGAACACTCTACTCTGATGAGTGCTAATAGCATCTTCCCTGACACCGTTCTTTTCTCTGCTACAGACCGACAGACGTTTGTCGCAGCATGCAATAAGAGAGTTACAACATGTCTACAGTTCACTGTACTAGTTACACTCGTATAATCCACTGTAGACCATGTTATAACTTACACTTAAACGTATACCTGTCCCGTCTGTATGTATACATATATCTGTCAGCAATTTTTAGCTGGGGCAGACTGCTGTTGTTGTATCGCATAGCATCAAGTCACTTATTGGCTCGTCTCTTAAGACAGGTATCACAGTCACATGTCTACCCTATTACAATCTCTTTCCACCGGCGGCGAGAAAATACACTGTACGTATTAATCCTTGATCGCTAGTAATTATGATCTCAGAAGTTCGCTAGCCCAGTTGCCTACAGGGCCTACTGGCTTGCTATACAAGTATCTATTATCACTGCATGATACAAACGTTGTATGCTGAGTGTCACAGCAGGCGAAGTGACCTCCTCGTCTCCACGCACCGCCGTACAAGTATACTCTCCGGCATCCTGACCAATCACTTTCTCGATGTTGATGTGTGGTCCGTCGAACGTGTATCGGTCCTCGTCGTTGTCCTGATCAATCACGTCGTCGTCCTTGTGCCACTGAATGGTGACGCCTTCGCCTCCCAGCTGGTCCGTGACGCGGCACATAAGACGCGCGTCAGTACCCACCGTTAAATTGTTGCGATCCACCACGACTGTCGCACGTAACCGACCTGCACCACCGCCAACAGTAATCATGTCGAGTGCATATTGTGACGTGGAACTACATGTAACTCCTTGCATTCCCGATTGTGTCTGTTGGCAAACTTGGCAACACCTTCTGCAAACGCCTGAAGACGTATCTGTTCGTATCCCGAGCCTACTGATGTTTTGAGTGAATTAAAGGTTTTTTGGCTATAGTGTAGGCCCCACCATAAACAGCAATGATGGCCTGTTGTTTTTTTACACGAGTTAAAAGACTTTCAATAAAAAATGCAAGAATACCACCGACAAAACTTAGCCGGCCTCAGCACTGACCTCAGCAAGGAAACGTAGCTGTAGCTGATACAGAGAAACCGAAACAGAATGACAGACAGCCGACTAAACTAGGAAATAATCACAGAAAATTCTGTGAAGGATTATTAAGTTCCTTTTAAAGAAATTGCAGTTTAGTCGCATGTGGCCGGTATGATATAATAACGTCATAGAGCAGCAACAGACCGGCCTCAACTAGAATGAACGTTCGACGTGCAGTTACTTCTCCAGTTTCGCCGTCCACGACGCGACACTCATAGGGTCCAGCGTGTCGGGACTCGACATTCCTGACAGTCAGTACGGCACCATTGTTGGACGTCGAGTAGGTAGAACTGTCGCGTATCTCTCGGCCGTCCTTGGACCACGTCACCGTGTCGCTGTACTGAGCCGCCGCCTCAGAGCAGTCCATCTCCACGTTGTAGTGACGATCGAACTCGGCACTCACATAGTGCGGCGTATCGTCGCCATCTACACAGCAATGCTGTCGTTGTTAGGCTGCATCGAATACACAAAAATGTGCATCACGCAGCCTACTGTGACCGATGATCCCGTAGCGTAGTGTGCCTGTCACGCGCGACTGCACACTAACGGCTGAACGGATCGATGTCCTATTCGGGGTGGAAACTGCTGGGGGAATGGGGAGCCAAGGCACACTGTATTAAATGAGGTCCCGATCCCACCTACGGCGAGGGGGAGGGGGAGTGGGGAAGTACAAAAACTCTGATCGCATTCGATGCGGTCGTCGCGAAATTACTTTGGCCTCTTGGTCGTATTGTGCTGATGATGTGATAATGATGGTGACAATAAACGATAATAGCATAAAAATTGTTATGAAATGACAAGTTTCTAAAGCACCACAACAGAAGGGGAACATTTACAAGAGAGTTGACGATGTCCACATAAACACCATAGAATAGGACTGCATGTACAATCGATACTAAAGCTTTGAAGTAAACATTAAGCAAGCAAATTTACTAAGAGGCAGAAGTACTTTGGCAAAAACTGCATCGAATGCACCACACAATGCATATGCTGGAGTCTCTAGCCTCAGCTAAGATATGTAGGCAGTACCAAAATTCAAAAGTCGGTCACGTGACCAAGTCCCTACCCTCTGTGACCTACATTTGTACATGTTGGTAAGGCCCCAACCCTCGATATGCATACAAAATTTCTAGTCTGTATTTTCAGCCATTCTTGAGATATGTAGGGGATCGTCCACAATGGACCAAATTTTTCCCAGCTACCTTCCCCCTCGCCGTGGGGGGATCAGGATCCTCGATTAACACAATGTTCCTTGGGCCCCAAGAGTGTTTACCCAAACAGGAACTTGATCCGTTCAGCAGCTTTCGCATAGTGAATCCAAGTTAATCCGCATGACTGATAGACAGACGTCACAATCATCAGCAGCAATAGGCATGTCTCATGCGTCGGATGCAGCCTAAAAATAGACATTAAATAGCTAATTTCAGAGTTGAATTAAGTTAACAGGTTAGCCTAAGCCCACTATAGATAACAACCAAGCAATGACCTATTGGAGGTGCAGTGTGTGGTTCCTCTGGGCTTTCTGTTGGCCAATGCGGTTGTGGTGTTGTTGCGGCTCTCGCACACTCTGCCTCACAATCTTCAGTCGACTCAAACCTGTTGTCGTTGCCTTCACAGCCGCCATAGTAGAATGGCTCACAATGACCTGATGAACTCACGTACGAGTAGCGTAGAACGTAGTCGTAGCATGAACCAGCCTCCTTTGCCGGCTGCGAACATGCATCTGAAAACAAAACTGAAGTGATGAGTTATATTGCTTTTACTGACTGTGAACACTTGTCTGCAACAGTAAAAATGACATGAATATAATAGTTTATCGAAGAGATTGCTTAAGCCTTACTTCTGGGATGACACAAATAGCTCAGAAATTCTCGTTAAAAGCAGCAAAATTGGAAAGATACAAAAAAAGTCAGGCGAGCTTGCAATTGCTATGGGGTGATGTGATGCTCTTTACAATTAACAGCAGCTAGGCCGCATTAACGACAAGTGCAATATAGTGAAGAAGTTCACTAGATTTTGGACCTGAAATATAAATTTGATCTGCCTAACTGTCCACTGTAATAATCAATGTAGTTAAAAAATACTGCTGTGCAACATAATAATTTTTATATTCTATATACACATAGCTGACAACGAATTTCACTACTTGCAAGTTGACACTTCAAGATGATAGCTAATAACAGGGTTATGTGCACAGAATAGAAGAATTTTGAGAGGAAGCGAGAAAGGTTTCAGCGAAAGACGGTGGTGCAGGACGAGAAGCTGGAGTAATAATGGAAGTGACATAATAAATAATAATAATAATGTTCTTTATTACAATTGCAGACAAAGGCTGCAAAGGACAATCAGCAACATCTGCCACGCAGGACAGTACACTATAATAGAATACACACAAAGAATACATGTAGTTCAGCACGGTAATGTAAGCAGCCATACAGAAGCGCTGTTACTCAATGCTGTACAAACCGAAACAACAATCAAACACTTAATATAACACAAGACACAACTTAATAATGGTAAATATTTACAAACATGCATTCACTTTTTGGCACCGCCCGGGATCGAACCTGGGACCTTTCGATCCCTAGTCGGACATTCTAACCACTACTTCACCACCACCCCATGCCATGATTAAACTCTGCATCCAAAGAAAAAAGCAAAAGTTGAAACCTATGGAAAGCATAGTAAGTCTACTTATTATTTAGTGAGTACTTGCATTGCAATGCCAGAATGTAGTTGTAAGAAAATAGCAAACTTGATCTATGATGGAGTTTTATTGTCTATATTTACCACACAGACGATGATGTTCGCCGTTTGTGAAAACTGGCAAAAACTAAACTTGTCACATCTGGAACTGGATTAAGATGAATCACAACAGGGAGAACCGAGAAAAGTCAACAGATTTGGCCAATACTCATGACATTTAACAGAATATATTTCGATTAACAAACCTGCATCGACATCAGGTCTCGGTGTCTGACGCTGAGGTCTACGTGTTGTTGTTGTTGTTGTTGTTGTTGTTGCAGCTGCCATCATACACTCTGCTTCACAATCTTCAGTCGACTCAAACCTGTTGTCGTTGCCTTCACAGCCGCCATAGTAGAATGGCTCACATTGACCTGATGAACTCACGTACGAGTAGCGAAGAACGTAGTCGTAGCATGAACCAGCCTCCTTTGCTGTCTGCGAACACTTGTCTGCAGCAGTGTAAATACAGTGTAAAAAGTTGTCATTTGCGTGCAAAACAAGGTCCAGAAGGTATAAAATGATTTGATAATAAGGCTCACAACTCATAACCTGTTTCACAAACTTTCCAATCATAGGCGTATACCACTGGTACCTTACCCACCACGCTGTTCTCCCATGCACTGCCAAAATTTAACAATGAACGCTGAATATAGAATGCATGATTCTTTCTCTTACATAGCTCTGCCTGATTCTTACAATCTCTCAAACTCATAAAAATTCGCTCTTTATCCATCGTCACTTTTGCTCGTCTACCTATTCGCTCTTCTCTTGGTATCTTTAATCACTCTTTGACACTTTGCAAGAATCAGTTTCCTGATTCTTTTCTTCAGCCTCTCGACACTCAGCCTGTTTCACTTTCACGGCTCACCTCATGTCAGTTCATCCTCAATGTAGTCACTTTTATTTTCCTCTTCATCCTTTCATTCTGGCTTTATCTTCTTTCAGAAATCCTCCCCAACACAGTCTTTTTCACCTTGCCAGACGGCCTCGCATGACACTCATTACTGATGGAATGAACATGAATACTTTGTTTACTTTGACATTTATTAATGCACTTATGAACTACTGCACCGAGTTCCTGAAGTCACATTATGAAGGAAATGACACCTTAGTAACAAAACTAGCTTTAAAGTTAAACTATTCTTAAACATAGAGCATTATGATATATTATCAGTAACACCTGCAGAATCAGTTGGAGTGTCGACATCAGGTCGTTCAGGTCTACGTGTTGTTGTTGTTGTTGCAGCTGCCATCATACACTCTGCCTCGCAATCTTCAGTCGACTCAAACCTGTTGTCGTTGCCTTCACAGCCGCCGTAGTAGAATGGCTCACACTGACCTGATGAACTCACGTACGAGTAGCGAAGAACGTAGTCATAGCATGAACCAGCCTCCTTCGCTGACTGAGAACACTTATCTATGGCAGCGTAAACACAGTGTGAAAAATTGTCATTTACTTTTAGAACCTGGTTATATAACAGACCCTGTACTCGCTTGCGTATGAACTCCAAAATCCTCACAATCTTCACTCAACTCAAACTTAAAATAGCCTACTCATAAAGTGATTTATCAGGCCCATTGCCATCATCATCAGTCACGTGTCCCTCTGTCTCCAAGAGGTTCCTCCAGCATTCACGGTCTTGCAAGCTCTGCCATGCAGTGTGCAGTGAGTGAGCAAAGTCGCACCCGACACATTATAGGTCATTTCAGGGACAGTTTTTACAGGCCGAATGATCCAATCATCACTATCAAAGCAGTGAAGGCAGCGGTGTAAACTCTGGTGAGCACTGGCTGAAGGCCAGGTTCAATGTCGAGGTTGAATGTGGTCTGCCTCTTGGGCGTTTCCAGGTGGCAGGAGGTAAGGTAAAGGTAAAGGACACTTGACACAGCGCTTTTTCATGAGGGAATCTCATCACAGAAGCCTCAAACAGCCTCGGATAACGACGCAGAGGGCAGCAAATGGAATATGTCCAAATAGACAAAGCCGTCATGAATGGATGGTCGACGAAACTGGCGTGCATCCTGTTTGGCGTCAAACTTTTGCATTTGCATTGCCATAACCTGTCAGATTAGCAGACAGATCAGGAAATCTGCAATTCATGGACAAAACTAGTTTCAAAGTTAAACTATTCTTGAACACAGAGCTTTATAATATATTATCAGTAACACCTGCAGAATCAGTTGCAGTGTCGACATCAGGTCTTTCAGGTCTACGTGTTGTTGTTGTTGTTGCAGCTGCCATCATACATTCTGCCTCACAATCTTCAGTCGACTCAAACCTGTTGTCGTTGCCTTCACAGCCGCCGTAGTAGAATGGCTCACAATGACCTGATGAACTCACGTACGAGTAGCGAAGAACGTAGTCGTAGCATGAACCAGCCTCCTTCGCTGACTGAGAACACTTATCTATGGCAGCGTAAACACAGTGTGAAAAATTGTCATTTACTTTCAGAACCTGAGAAAAATTCCAGTTTCAAAACACTGTCATCAGTAGCAAACCTGTGGAATCTGGCAATGTATCGACATCAGGTCTGGGTGTCTGAAGCTGAGGTCTACGTGTTGTCGTTGTTGCAGCTGCCATCATACACTCTGCCTCACAATCTTCAGTCGACTCAAACCTGTTGTCGTTGCCTTCACAGCCGCCGTAGTAGAATGGCTCACACTGACCTGATGAACTCACATACGAGTAGCGTAGAACGTAGTCATAACATGTACCAGCCTCCTTCGCTGACTGTGAACACTTGTCTGCACAATAACATAGCGTGACAAGCTCCATCTACAATCAGAACCGTTTACCAACAGACACAGTAGACGCTTGTAAATGGACTCCAAAAAGTATGTACTCGGTAGCCTCAAAGGGTGCAAAATACTCTATTTTCTATGGAACTTTTTAAAATTTATTATCGTTATTTATTTTCTTTCTGTCATTTGGGTTATTTGTTATAGTTTAACTGATGTCTGTGATGTCTAGTATATTTTTAAAAATGATTTATATTGCCATCATCATTATTGTCAGTCGCACACCCCAAGAAGCGTGGTTGTCTGGCTGTCTTGGTGTTTCCACGAGGTTCCTGCAGCTTGTGCACTTCGCCATGCTGCATGAAGGCCGATGTTTATCAGCTGAAGGTCATGTTAAGCGTGGTCAGCCTCTTGGGCATTTGTAGCTGGCAAAAAATAGACCATATTTGATTTTGTGCCTCTTTATGAGAGAACCTCATCGCAGAAGCCTCGGAGTGCCTCAGATAACAGTGCGTAGGGTGCAATGGTGGTCGAAGGACGGGTCCGCTCGAGCAATGTGCCAAACAGGCAAAGCTATCTGAAATGGATAGTCGATGAAGCTGGTATGCATCCTGTTTGGTGCTAAACTTCTGCACTGCCACCACAATAAATCTAAAAAACATATGAAAGAATCAGTTCTGTAACTTGAAAGTAGTAGTTGTGAAACCAAAAAACAGACAAATCTTTAAATGAATATTTAAAATGCATGAAAGTGCTTAAACAAATGTTGTCAGTGTCAGAATACTGATAGATGAGTGATATTATGTGTCATAACTCACAAATGTGCAATAACAATTACACTGTGGTCCATAAAAACGTGGCAATCTATATTTGACTACAGCTTTGTGCAATGTTTCAGTCATCTTGTCCGTTACAGAATGGTACATCCAAAGCCATATGAACAAATATCAGATCACATCAATTCTGCACGATTCTGGCTTCAATGTTTAACCAATTTTTATAATTTTTGTATGCTTTAATCAGGAAGAAATATTGCATGCACATAAAATTCACCACATCACCTTATCTATGTGGACGTCTTACCTGGTAAAATACAAAACTACCCATTTGCTGTTGTTCATAAAACGAAGTGCATATCTGACTGCAACTCTGTCAAATCTTGACCAATTTCAACAGTTTTTGCAAAACTCGAAACAAATTTTTTAAATTACACACACAGGCATCATCCGTCGGAATGTGTCAATGCTGAATGCGGACATTTTGAACACTGCTTAGAACCGATACTCTCAAAATGACAATGCCATGATGACTGCATTGTAAATTATCATTGGCGTTGACATTTCTGTTTTTTTCTTATGAACAATACTTAAATCAAATGATAGTTTTTTAACTGCTATCTGTCATTTTCAGTACTGTAGGTACCGGTAATATAAAGTTACTGCTCTGCATCACATCCTGATATTTAAAATATTATTATTATTCTTTTATTATGCCAACTGGCAGCACAAGCACACACACAAAATACATACAAAAATGCACAGTTACGTAAAAAAGCTAAAAACTAGACACGCATGAGAATACAAATACAATAGCAATAAAAGCAAATAGCAACATAGGCCTACAAGCACCAGCAGCTCGATTACAAACCATACCAATGTCAGCTAAGGCGTAACAAACGTCCAAACTTCTGCCAAAACATATTCCTTAACATAAAGTTGTTACAATGAACAATATCGTATATGGTGATGTTGTAACTATTAGCAATGGCTGGGATAAGCTGTCTACATTCAGCAGCAAGAATGTGCACTACAACAGTGCTATGATAAAACATTTTTCTCCAAAAAATAGATCTTACACACGTCAATCACCACAGAAGCAGGCAAATATTTTGGCCTACAGTAGAATTGTAACAGCTTCACACTCTAGCGTCAGTAACTATTAAAATTCTTTCTAAAAGCATTGTTCCAGGCTACGTCAATAGATCTGGCATCAGCGTTGTTTAATCGCCATATTTCACAACTGTACAGCAAGGAGGGAAGACAGTATGTTTTGACAAGATGCACAGCTAACATTTCGTCTCTTCTACTGCCTAAAACATTAAGAATGTTATTAAACGCACCATAAAACTTTCCAACATAGCTTGAAGAATCAACTTCGATTCTACCACAACGAAAGCAGCAGCCAAGGTATTTGATGCGGTCTGACCGTTTTATAAATTTACCTCAGATATTGATGCAATTGCAGACAGGGGATTTACTACCAAAATAAGCAATCTGACAGAGTTAAATCGAATATCCCACTGCAAGCCGAATGCCATGCATAAATTAATTAGCTTCTGAAGACCAAGACAACTGCATGCTAACAACACAATATGCACAACAGCTCTTGCTGCTTAGTTCCATGATAATAATGTTATTTAACAGAATTATATTTTGGTTCACAAACCTGTGGTATCTGGCGGTGTATCGACATCCGGACGCTGAGGTCTACGTGTCGTTGTTGTTGTTGCAGCTGCCATCATACACTCTGTCTCACAATCTTCAGTCGACTCAAACCTGTTGTCGTTGCCTTCACAGCCGCCATAGTAGAATGGCTCACACTGACCTGATGAACTTACGTACGAGTAGCGAAGAACGTAGTCGTAGCATGAACCAGCCTCCTTCGCCGTCTGCGAACACGTGTCTGCAGCATTACAAACGTGAGCAAACAAGCCCTGTAATGTGTACCCTGGACTTCTGCGTAGCACTGCAGTGTGCTAACCACGAGCGATGAATGGAAAGAATGATTTAATTTGCTTTAGGCTTTAAAGCATTAGTGCTGCTGGCTGCTGCAAAATGATTAGCAAAAATCGTGTTTCAATACACTTCTGCAGGGGTCAGCTATATCATTCCACTTTGTTGTCTTTTACTTTACTTCACTGCCTTGTTTACATTAACTGATGTCCAGTTTCAATTTAGTTTCTGAGAAAAATTCCAGTTTCAAAACACTGTCATCAGTAGCAAACCTGTGGAATCTGGCAATGTATCGACATCAGGTCTGGGTGTCTGACGCTGAGGTCTACGTGTTGTTGTTGTTGTTGTTGTTGTTGCAGCTGCCATCATACACTCTGCCTCACAATCTTCAGTCGACTCAAACCTGTTGTCGTTGCCTTCACAGCCGCCATAGTAGAATGGCTCACAATGACCTGATGAACTCACGTACGAGTAGCGAAGAACGTAGTCGTAGCATGAACCAGCCTCCTTTGCCGGCTGCGAACATGCATCTGAAAACAAAACTGAAGTGATGTGTTTTATTGCTTTTAGTTGTTATATATATATACGTCTGTTTGTATTTTGTATGTAAATCTATCGGTATCTGGTGTATGCATTACTATGTAACGCAATTGATATACGTATATGTTTTGCATGCAATGCAAGTGCCTCGCGGTGCTTTTGTTTTTAATAAACTGAACTGAAGAAAACACACAGCCTCCGGCAACTTCATTAGTCAGTGACTAAATAACAATCAGTTTTATTCCTTCAGGAAACCAATAATGACAAAAATCATTCTTTACCATTTTCAATAATAAAACATTCTCGTGGTTTTGAAATTTGAATGCCAAAACCAGCCTTGTAATTCAACAACAAGTTAAGCATTTTAAAAATTCAAAGTTATGTCGAAAAATCAATCACTGGAATGCTGTGCATAATAGGCCTATAATGCAGATTACACACCAACAAAGGAATCACACAGGAGTGACTAAACAGTAATATTATTATAACCAAATGAGCAGTATAGCTTGTTTCCAGAATTACCACTCGCATTGCCGCATGTGTTAACATACCTGCTGACGATCCATAGTCAATTCCCGGACTGGACTGATCACTCACTACAATGCAACATATATATCTTTTAATAATGCAACACGAAAATTAATGGCATTTCTGTACTAAAAATATACATCTGAATGAAAAAATGTTACCAATTAGTCAAATGCGTCTCACGTTACAATGGTTGTGGAAGGGCTTATGAAGAACACATGGGTGCATGACAAAGCATGCGCTGCTTGACATTGTAGGCCTATATATTGTTCAGTGTTAACAGAGACCTCCTTCAGTGATGACGAAGGTTTGGCGTCTTATGACTTCTCCAGTCGGTCTGTCCTTCACGACACACTCATAGCGGCCACGGTCTGAAGGTCGAAGGTCACGGACAGTCAACACGGCTCCATCCATCGCCAAGGTGTGACTGAAATTCTCCTCGACTACGCGCCCATCCTTGTACCATGTGATCACGTCATCAGTCTGCTCTGTTGCTGAACAGTCCAATTCGATCTGTTCGCCATCAGCGGCAGTGAAGTATGTCGTTGTCGACGGGTCATCTGCACATCAGCCAGCATTAACTACGTTGTGTTAACCACACTTACGTGATTGCAGAATTTTTGAGCATTTATTGAACAACTTTATTCATCAGGAACAATGGTAGACAAATAAACAGGAATAATAATATAAAAATAAAATACAGCCAAGGTGGCTTAGCCTTTTCATAGAGCTGTTACTTGATTGTACACTCTTAGAATGCCACATTGGCAAATATAGCTCATATAAATCGTTTTAACAGCACGGCAGTATCGTTTTATTTTCACTTGTGTTTTGGCAATTGCATAATTTCTTCATAAAGCCAATGACAGTGCGTCTCAAATCGCCAAGTTTTCAGCAATAGCCTCTATTTAAAGCGGCATGCACGCATTTTGTGTGTGATCTACTCCCCGATGTACTCCCTAGGCCGGTGGCCGAACTACTACCCATATATAAAGACAAGCACGTGTTTCTAACGTCTTTGATCGTCAGTTGTCATACGGTTAGGACATATAGTAGGCATTCGATCCAGTAGTCCTTGAACTGTTAAGAAGTATGGTAGAATTCGATAGCTGTACTATCGAGTGGCTCAGTAATGTACCGTGAGACTGTCTGGAACTATATTGGAAGTGTTGAACTATAATTGTTGGCATGAACGTTGACTGCTGCGACGAACTGGTATCACTGCAGAGTGTCTTTTCTTGAATACTACCTCACCTTCCCATGCAGAACTGTGTTTATTGTTTTATTCAAGAACTCAGAACTACCAAGACGACAATTACGCTCACTGCCGGGTCCTAGGATGAAGGGCAGTCCCGAACCAATAAGTCGGGTAGGGCTAATGGGCCTGTAGGACCGGTATAAGGAAAGGAGAGAAATAAACTGCCTAACAAACATACACTTACACTGAAACTCAACAATTATTGCGTTCAAATACAAGACTCAGCAGTATTCTCCATAAAAAACAAACAAGCAAAATTGGTTTTAAAAATTGCCAAAAGGCCGAATTAGACATCTGTACAACGTGACTACATGAACTAGAATATGCAACATTGGTAAAGCGGGCAAACCATATGACCGTGCCATGTCACAACACTACTGTAGCAAGAATCAGAAGAAGAACTGAAAAAGCTACTTCTTACAACGGTCTCTGATAGAGATTGAAATGGCAAAGGTAAAATGTATTGGATATGTATGACAGCAGTTTTTGGAATGACACCAGTACACAAACCTTGCAATGTAATGGCAAAGGTTTCAGCGAGAGCATGTCTAGCATCATCTTGTACAGGTACGACACAGGTGAATGATGAGATGCTGCGTGACGTGACGTCAAGCAGCTGCAGTGTCCCGTCTGACAAGACTTGGACAGATGCAGTGGACGGCTGATCTTCATCACGTATCAACGGCATCCTGACTCAAACATGCATCAACGCAGTCACAGCTCCATGACATGCTCGTAACTTAATCCAAACCATAGGCATAAGAACTGTAGGCGGCAGAAACAATCATTAATTTTATGCCTGCATGGACAGAATACTCTTTCGTCATAATACCCATCTGAAAACTTAGACTGCACTAACGAACGAGATCGAGGTTTAGCAGCTCTTGGTGCCATGCTATGGTGTTGCCAACTTCGGTCACCAGACGACTGTAACATTGCACTAGTGATAATGTATGCCAAACAAGGGACCGACCACTGACCAAGGCTTGCGTGAGTGAGTGAGCAGAGGTTTAACGTCCCACTCGACACTTTATAGGTCATGACCAGGGCTTGCCATCTGAAAATGAGAGGCGATCGAAAAATTGATCGTGCCACATAGAGTAGGTGATCGATTGGCGATCGATTATGTTTGGACTTGGATATCATTGTATTTGTTAAACACACATCACCCGTCACCCACTCTGAGCGCGTTTAGCAGGATTCATGAGTGAGTATAGGCCTAAACGAACAGACCAAAAAGGAACAAGGCAGTAAAGTTTGAACATAAGTATTAAAAGTAAGAACAGAAATAGACAAGAGCTCAGCCGTTGCTGAGATTGCCACACATAACATTGCACAAATCGAACAGTGAAAAATAGGGTGCATCAGTTTTGTGGGGAAAATTGAAAGAGAAGCGCATGTCGATCTCTAGAGCCTACGGTCGTGAATAAATATAGGGGCCTACCACCAAAACTGGTACGTTTTGGGCTATATTTTTGTTGCAAACATTATGTGATTAGCTTCATTTAGTTGGCTCTGAAAGCTACCATTCTGCTTAATATGACGAATTTAACTAAACAAAAATTACGCGGTTCGAGGTAAATCAAGATTACGACTTTCGGTACCAATGCAACTTCCTATTACTAAATAGTGAATAATACAAGCTTTCGTCCTATCTCGCACTGCTTGCAGAATATATGGATTATTGGTGACGCTTTTGCTGTCAACAGGTGAAAAGCTCGCACTTTTATACAATCATTCAAGTTGTTGCGAAATTTTGTGTCATAAAATGAGATGCATCGTTCTATCGTATGGTGCAAATCATTATGACATGACTGTCGTGAACCGTGTATATGCGCGACACAAAACGTGAAAGACAGATACACAGACATTCTTGTAGTAAATGACACACTTAACAACGTTGTGTGGTCAAAACTAGACCAACAACTACGAGTAACAGCCTTACAGGCAATGCGGTTGGCATTATGTAAGGAAGTAATTAACTGAATGGCAGTGGCATGTATAACGCTTGGGCACCTAAAACCATTAGGCCTGACGTTATTGTCGTACCGTCAGAACGTGCTCTTTTGCAAGTAGCAGCGTAGGCTATATTACAACATTGGAAATTGGTTGATCGCACATAGACAACCAGAAATTCTATACCCTGTCTCAAAAACGATCTTTTGACATAACTTTACCGAAACAAGCCGGTGATGCATAATTTTTGACAGAGAAAATCACGAAACTATTGCTTAGTGGTCGTGCCTACAAAGTTTGGTATTGGTCGAGAACCACCTGCATGATTGCTCATCCATAGTATCATTGCAAACAGTGCGCGCTGGTCTTCCGCGCACACTTGACAATGGTCTTCGCTTATAATTAAAGTTGTTTAAACATTTCACCTGTCCAAACAATGCAAGCTACCATAAATAGCGAGTGTTCAAAGTGTTGTCCTTTAGTTTTGACAAAGGCCCCGAGTCGCTTGGTCTGTTGCCTTGTTAGCAATGGTCTGTTCAAAGTCAGCCCGGACTTCAATCAGTCGCTGCTTCTGGACCTTGTCATGTACTGGCTTCTTGAAATGGCAAGCCTTGCCACTGACTGGCTTGTGACAGTAAGGTGTTAACGAAAGGGCGAATTATTCAGCAAATTAATATGCCCAAGAAAACAACTGATGACTACAATCCACTAAATCAAGAAAGAACGTTCACAACAGCCCTGAGATAACAAATTCTAAGTTCTGTATCGGAGACAGAGAGCGCACCTGTCGCGGTACCACGTGACCTTGTCATTGGCGCTATGCTCACCAAGCCGACATGTCAGTATCAGTTTGTCATGCACTGTAGCTGTCACTGTAGTCTGTGTGTGGTCCTCTAGTGTAACAAGCTCATCGCCATCAGTGGCTGAAACACCATACAAACAGTCATACTAGACGTGTCAATTCCTACTAATCTACTGTGCAACATCGCATATCTATGTCCGACACCGGCATGTCAATCGTCAATGAACATGCCATCAACTTTCATACTAAGAGAAATCGAAGATGTGAATAATCATAACTTTGATCAGTTTCTTGACTAATTTCGCCAGCCTCTAGCTACAAGTCTCCTTCACGTTAACATTCCCCACACATTCATCTGTTCATCACCCTTCACCCTTCCACTCTAGGCTGAAGACTCGCCTGTTGCTACTTTGCCATCTAGACTAACTTTACAAAGTATCTGACAGTTCACAGTTCATCTGCTCATCGGTTTTTGTTTTTCATAAAGTTTTAGTTAATTTGAGTTGGCCGTCACGTGGTACAGACGACGCTTGCTGGCGACCCTTCAGTTTTCGACCACACAGTGCACACAGTTAAATATTCATGCATGGTAAAAGAGTGAGATGAGAGAGACCGGGAGGCTGATGACGTGCAGCGATGCAGCTGTAACCACCACATGACGTCATGCAGCATCTCTCATCACTGGAGCACTGCGAGTCATCAAGACATTGTGCAGAACAGCCACCGGGCTGGTGTAGTGTGTCAGCGCGTGGACATTGCCTCTCAGCCTCTGTCATTAGAATCAGCAACATAGGTACTTGTCAGCTACCGGCGCAGCACATGCTCCGAGCCCGTCAGTCAAGATTAGGTCAGGTTGTCAACTATACGCTCCAAGAATAGACGAAAGAAGGATGGGACCCAAAGAGAAATACATAAATGGGATACCATCTCGTGAATTCAGACTATTGGCTTTCGCCCCAGTGTTCAATGTTCTAATCATGACCCCATCAAATAAACAGTTGTCGCAGTTTTCAATAAACTTTTCATCATTAAGCACAGATAAATTTGACGGTATGGTGCCTACAAGTCTCGATGACTCGCAGTGCTCAGCGCATACTGGCAAATTTTCTCTTTAATTTTCGCTTTATAAATACTAATGCTGTATGTGTGAAATGTCGATATACCTTGATGGCAATCCAGCATCTGGTCGGCACAGACGGCTAACGGACAAGTGTAATCTTTGACTTCACAATTAAGCTCTTGTGTGCACAACACTTTCTGTCACACGATAACAAACACATAAATTACAACTTCAGCTAGATGCTCTACGTCTGTCCACGTATGTCTCAAATCAATTGTTCAAATGCAGTTCATGTATAGGCTTGCAGTCCGTTGGGCAACCTCCGCTTTTGCTAAAAAACCTAAGGCATTGCTTCAATATAACTAAACTAGCCATACTGCCCACCCAGTCGGCCC
>Ga0126335_1000737_pt1 | contig 16688 bp, 13 predicted proteins | sample OlaspJWI45metaG_FD_108409 | JGI IMG/M metagenome (GOLD analysis project Ga0126335, IMG submission 108409) | Marine gutless worms symbiont microbial communities from Oahu, Hawaii - Olavius sp. 1 OAHU.JWI-45 metaG | ecosystem: Host-associated > Annelida > Digestive system > Unclassified | place... | reverse complement strand
GTATTTAAAAAGGCCTACTATTTAAATACCACTTTGCTTGTTAGTATTTAAATACTGCTTTAAATACTGCTGTGAGTATTTAAATATTTTAGTATTTAAATACTTCACAACACTGTGAGACATGTAGGAGGCCACAATATGCGAACTTTTTCCTAACTCTCCTTCCCCTTGCTGTGGGAAGAGTCAGGACCCCGTTTAACACAATGTTCCTCTGGCCCCAAAAGTGTTCACCTCAAACAGAATCTCGATCCATTCAGCCGTTTTTGCACAGTAAAGCTAAGTTAAGCTGCGTACTGACAGACTGACAGTCAGGAAGCATCGGTAACAATCGTCTGCATCTCACGCCTTCGACGCAGCCTAAGTCCGCTTTACATCGATCAGAGCGTCACGACACGACACGACACGATTTGCCACAAACTTTCCCCGTAACATCAAAGTCCGTTTACTGTCGCGACTATAAATAGCTATCGGGAAATTTGTAGTTCACAGTAATGGTGGACAGTGACGAGAACTTGTTAACCGCTATACAAGTTGTCTGCTTCTAAGTGCAGTGACGCAGCTGAGTGTATTGACGCAGTTTATGAGATGACGACGATCAGTAGGCCTATGGGTGCGTGGCTACCTGAGGAAACGGTGCCAACGTGTATTTCACATACTGCTGCCAGACCTGGCTGAAAACTATCGCGAAAAATTCAGAAACATTTTGCGTATTGAACTGGATAAATTCGAACTGTTTAAACTGGTTGAATCAGCAATAACGAAGAAACGACACTGAAAGCAACATCTTAAGTGTACATGCACATATTTGTGTGTACGTTAGAGACTACGTCACCAATTTTTCAAGGAAAGGGATGAATCCTTGGCAGTAGTTTTCTGCAAGAAAATTAACAAGTGGTCATAGTAATTTGGCGAAGGCCGCATCTAATCTCCCTCCCCTCGACGTTGGAATCAGGACCCCCATCTAATAGCCTACAGTGTTTCTTGGCCCTATGAGTCTTCACCCCAAACAGGACATCTATCCGTTCAGCCATTTTTGCACAGCGAAGCCGCATGAAGAGCCGCGTGACGAGGCTGAGATCGTCAGTCGCAATAGTCCGCATGTCATGCAATCGATGCGGTCTAACATCTTAGCTTCACTTCAACACGGTTCGCCAGAAGCAACAATTATGAGGGATGGACTTCATCACATATCGCCGCAGCCACCATTCTACATTGGTTATTACATTCATCTTTATTCATCAAATACACGGTAAGCTTACAACATCAAAAGAAGAAAAACTACTACAGGGTGGCTCAAAAAAACTGCACATTTCCATGCGTGATGTTAAATTGATATAGCTTTGTGAAATCTCAACAGAATTTTATAATTATTGGCAGACTTACACCTGAATAGATTCCCAACAAAACAATGCATGTACTGTCCACATCACCTATTGCACATTCCTTCAGACCTACACTACCTTGTAGAAATGATATTGACCATCGGGGGTATGACAGAACAGCTGGTGCGTGTTTGCGGGCCTGCGGCTGTGCGCTGCGCCGCTTGCTTCCGTCAGTCGTTGAATATGCAAAGTGACTTTCACGTTTAGCATTGAGTATCGTCCATTGTAACTCAAAAATGCGTTAAAACTATTTAATTATGTCTTTTACAACATAACAAGCAGGTTGTTGTTATTTCGATACAGTTCGACAGCGAATTGAAAGACCAATCTTCATTTTATTGTTTCTACACGGAACTATACATGCATTTGTTTCGAAGCAAGACTCGCACAGAAAAAATCGTAGACTACTTGGTTGGCGCTGGACTCTTATCAACCATACCTGACAGTGATACAGCTTTTTATTGCCTCGCTGGAGCTTGCTCTTCAGTTTCATGGCCTACCAAACCATTCGGCAGGGCCAAACCCATATCTGTTGCTGATGGCACACAGTTGAACTTAAGTAATTGCAAGAATTATACTATCCCAGAGACTGTAGAACACTCAGTTAACCAAGAATGGGAAGCATTAAGTGAAGATGCACTGGAAAACATTTTTAAGCCCAAACCATCTTTACCTGGTCCATTGTTTCAGGAGACATTTCGCAGGTGGAAGAGTAGTATGGACATGCAGCTTCGTTTTTGCCGACTTCGGAGACTTCAGGCTAATCTAGTGCTCCAGCCACTAGATGAGTTCCCATCATTCATAGCAGATTTTCAGGTTCTGCTGCAAGGTTTTGGGTGTTTAGATTTTTTTGAACTCTTGCAAACATTTGTGAAAGTATTTTTTACTGGTGCCGACGTTTGTTTAAATTCTGCTGCCAGCACTTCTGCATGGGGTGTCACAAGTCGGATTCATGCATCAACTGGTGAACAACAGGTACTTCTTTGTACCGGACTGTATATTTTGATTTTCCATACTAGTACATTATTAAAACTACATTTACCAGTAGTTATAATACTTCGTATTTATTATTTCTCATTTGTCCGGTGTTTGGAGTATCAAAGCTTTTTGGGTGGAATGGTATGAAAATTTGCATTTTGAATTTATCTGTAACCCCACTTTAGATAGTTTTTGACTATTATTGGTAAGTGGTTGTACACTATCACTTCATTTTTTTCAAGTGAGAAGTATGTTATTCTGGTAATGAAATTGGTCTGCATTATTCCTTCAGAATTAGGTGGCAGGTGCTATGACAGTCAGCTTATTCCATGAAATTAACACTATAATTATATTTAGTAGCAGAACTGTTTAATGTATGTATGTTTCTCTAAAACATTTTGATCCTGTATGTCTTGGTTATGTTTTGTTAGATTATTAATTATTGATAAATGATGATAATATTAATTTTATTGGCTGTGTTTTACAGCTGCTGGCCACTGAATTGAATAAGAAATTGTCAAGAAACTGTCTACCATCTGATGTGTTTGGAATTGTTGGTATAACATGGACAGATTTGTTTCCAAATGAGAAAGAGAATTTTACGTTGGGTGAGGCAGAGGCTGAGCATCATAGTGCAGTGGTTAGCTTTGGACGCTTTGAAGTAAATCTGGATCGCAGTGCCAAGGGTGTAGTTATCAGTGCAGTTGATGCAGATCTGGTTTGGAAAATGATCAAGGTTTGTTTTGATTTCTGTATGAAGTTTGATGATGATGATGATATTTATTTGTAAACGTAAACGATGACAGTCATATAACAGTAAATACAGGATCAACAAGGCTATTCAGCGCTTACAGCGACCCTAGCGTGACAGACTGACAGACACACAATACCAGTAGTTGTAAAGTTCATCCAGAAATCACATGCAATATAGAGTTCATGACCAGATCAGTAGGCCTACCTATACATTACATACTGCACTCGCTGATGGGCTGTGATAGAAAACCATGTACCCCAATACCTTTTTAGGCGGCATCGAATGCATGAGATGCAGACTGTTGTTACCAATGTTTGCAGTGTGTGTCTGTCAGTCTGTCACGCAGCTCATCTCGGCTTCACTGCAAAAATGGCTTAACAGATCAAGATGCTGTTTGGGGTGAACACTCCTGGGGGCCCATGGAACATTGTGTTAGATGTGGGTCCCGATCTCCCCACGGAGAGGGGAAAGGGGCCCACTTTTCAATGTTGGGACCCCCCTCATATCTGCAGAGTGGCTGAAGCTAGAGACTTGAAATTTTATGTGCATATTGAGAGGTGGGGGCCCTAACCAAAACTATGCAAAAGTAGGCTGCAAGGGGTCGGGAGCGGGGTCACGTGACCTAATTCTGAATTTTGGGACCCCCTCCTATCTCCGGAATGGTTGAAGCTAGATACTTGAAATTTTGTGTGTAAATAGAGTAATGAGGTCCTAACGAAAACTAAGCAAAAGTAGGACATATGCGGGTCCACATCTGGGTCATGTGACCTACTTTTAACTTTTGTGATCTCATACATATCTTAGGAATGGCTATAGTTAGTCCAATGCATGCAGTGTCTGCAGTGCATTCGATGCAGCCTTTGCCAAATTACTTTGGCCTCTTGTTAGTTCTATGTGCACAACAGTACTGAATTCCAGGACAGCGGTTATTCTGACAGCTCCACGGAAATGTCAGCTTCATATGAATGTACAGTAGAAACTGGGGCCACATGTTGTTGTGTCCCATACAGGTGTAGTGAATGTGCTTCTGTTTGATTGTGTTCAGGTGATATCTCATGAGACATGCCATTTGTTCTACATGTCACACTGTGTCTTCTTTGACTGTCTGATGAACCAAAGTCACACCGTTGCTGAAGCCATGTCGCAGCCACTGTACTTGTGTCCAATTTGCATGCGCAAGTTACAGAAGGTTTTGCGCTTCCCGTCTGTTGTTCACTACATGAAAAATCTGCTAGACTTCCTTCAGCGGCTTTCCACTGCAGGCCTGGCCAGTCAACAGCTTGTCAGCACTGTCGTATGGCTGGAACACTGTATCACTGTTGTTGAGAGCAACAGTCAAAAGCTCATGTAAAAAGTAGTTTTGCTGAGCCACGCTGGCTTACAGTGTGGCACCGTTTTATTATCAGCCAGATACCATCTTATGCTGTCAGTGTTACTGTGAGACCACGTTGGGTGCTATTTACTTGCTAGCTTTTGCTGGTACTCAATTGTGCTTACTGATGGCCAGGCTGAGTTGCCCAGAGACCTAGTTACATACAAGGGCAGTGCCTGCTGACACATCAAGTACTGAACATAAAGCAGCTATGTTTTGATCCATTCCTTTTATCTATTTCATTATTCCTATGTATGTACATCATTTAGGCTTATATTGTATTTTATTTCATTTATTTTTAATCTCCAGAATTAATATAGCTTTGCAGTTGACAAAGTTGTGATTAAAGAGTTTTCAGTTTCCAGCAGAATGATGTCAGTGACACACAGTAATGTCATGTGGCAGACTGTTCCAGAGCGTCGGACCGGCAGCAGCGAATGCTCGGTCACTAATAGTACGACGATGAGTGCACGTCGTGAGGGATCACACTGCATTGTGGTACCCTCATTTACTACAAATTCCAGTAGAGCTCTGATATAGTACAACCAGGATGGGGCAACTTGGCATTAGGTAAGCATGATTTGTTCTGTTTGGTGCCACAGACAATGCTGAGAGGTTAAACTGATTTGTCAAGAGCCATCACTGCAACATTAAGCAACATGTTATATTTAAACGTCATTGAAATTCAACAATATTCGTAACACTATAATAATATAATTACAAAAGAATATACAGCATACACAACAAAAATTCAGTTGAAGATTTACACAGTTTACACAGTAAGTTATTAGCAAACTAAATTTGAACTGATTCTCTAAACCCTTTTTGCAAAAGTATTCTTAAATATATGCAAAGTATTCACACAAAATATCACACAGTGATAAATTATTAACTTTCATGTGAACAACAGCAAATGCAATTACTTTGCAAGTAAAACAAACATGTTGCATACAGCATTCAACAGTGAAAATAGTAACGAAGTTCACAACAAAATTATATGATAAACACTACCATGACACAATCAGTTTCTACAGTGCACAAAAGCACTTTGCAAAAAAAAGTATAAAAAATATTTATCCTAAAAACTTGCAACTTTTACACCTCACTAGAGCAATTTATTGAAAATATTTGTACCAACATAAAGATGAGAAATATATGAAAAATGCAAGTATAACAAACACATGACGGAGTCTGAGAGATCTGTGTCACACATATGAACTATAGTAGTAGCCATTTTCCGTCATTGTCAGGACTTCTGGTCTCCATGCAAATTAATCAAAATAATTTATATCCAACTAGGAATCTTGCTGTACCATGGAATAAACTGAAACTACACGAGGTGAATTTTATCATGTACAAAATATGAAAAAGAAACAAGAAATTACTAAGACTGAGGCTGAGTCAGATTCACTCAACCAATTACTGCATTTAATCAACAACTAATTATTATTATATTTAAACAATGAATAACTGCAGCCTCCTATAAGTTCAGTAAAATGTATGAAATATACAGGGTGGGCCAAAAAAGTAAACCTCTACTGCATTATCAATAAACTGCATTAAAACTTGCTAACAAAACTAGTTTTTCATTAAATTTGATTCGAGGCCAAACAAGCACCAATACTACAAGTTGATAGTAAGTATTCTATTAATGAAGTATTCTATGTATGACATAATGTGCCATGTCAGTTAATGTAGTGATGCACTGATGCTGCAATATGGGTAAAATAAGTGTAAATGACAAAATCTTAATTGAAAACTTGAGAAAGGAGAAAAATGGGGCTCAAAGAAACCGTTAAATGAATTTCCATCTAAAGATTGGTCTAGGGGTGGACTTGATAGCTTGTTAAGACGAACTGATGCAACTGGGAGCGCTAGTCGAAAAGTTGGCAGCGGACGTCCCAGGTCAGCAAGAACGTCAGTCAGCAAACATCACAAAGGTAGGAGAGCTCATCTGCAGTCAAGAAGACGCTCTCGGCACCCACAAAAGTCCAGGCCGGGAAATTGAGCAAATCATGGGCATTGCAATTCTGATGCTGACTGACGTTCTTGACGACCATATTGCAGCATCACTACATTAACTGCCGTCACACTTTTTGTCATACATGTAATATTTAATCGATAGAATACTCAATATCAACTTGTAATATTATAGTGCTTGTTTGGCATCAAATTCAACGAAAAACTAGCTTTGTTGGCCGATTTTAATATGAACTAGCCATTCTGCCTGTCCACTCCAACACACCTTACCCCTCCAAAATAGGGAAATTTTCTGGCCCCCTATCCACGACCCCCAAATTTTGTGCCCAAAACCATCCTCTAGATTCCCTGGAACTACCCTGAAAATTTGGAGACAACTGCCCTACCCGTTCCCGAGTTTTTAGCAGTAGGGGCTTACTTTTTTGACCCACCCTGTATATGACTTAAAATCATTCAGAACTGTGCTGATTGCTTCCTAGTATTAAGACGTTGTCCACGCGCGCACACACACATAAGACAGTTAAAACAAAGTATAACACTGTCGCTCTATTGGCAGACAGTGACATACCTTTATAGGTAGTATGCGGCACACATGATCCATATTTTGGAGTGGAGAACCATACCTTAAAAACAAGGTTTTCAGAAATAGTTCACAGTATAAGGCTATGCAACAACTGCTAAGCATACATATTTGAGCTTCACATATCCAATATTACACCCTAGCAAAATCAGTACCGGTAATTTTTAGCTGACTAGAATTTCAATATCATTGTTATTATTTGTAGCTAAGTACACTGCAGCATGCATTAGCAGGGAAACGGGCAAACATATTTAGTTCAGAAAATCAATAATATGTGCTACCAGTTTCAAGGTACTGATTCTTGTTATTATATGAAGTTTATGTTGGAAAATCTTCACCCATTATGAATATGCCAATTTCCGCTGGGATAAGAGCACAGCACTTCTCTTGCACAGAAAATAACACAGCTGCATGTGATTCCACTGCAAATTTAGAATTTGCTAATTATTGGGATGTCAAACATAGAGAAACCTGGCTCACAATCTGTATATCGAAAATCAAAAACTGAAGCACACTGTTGAATTACCAAACAATGAATCACTGCAGAAAATACAAAAACCCAGAGGCCTCCCGTAGCTGACAGCATTAAAATTGTACAAAAATCTGTTTGAGCAATAGAAACGCGACACATGCATATCAGATTGCTCTAGAAATGTGGACACCGGCTAGCTACATCAAGCTAAATCAATGCCTTATGCTAAATGAGTTACTTGAAATACAGATATGCCTCGGCTGATAAAACTGCAGTCTGATAAGCAGTGGTGTGGATGCCTGTGTGAGAGCTAACAGGTGGGCTGTAAATGTGCTTTGTTGCAAGTTATTTTTGGTAATATTTCTGCCAAAAAGTTAGCCTGACAAATATAAAAGTACAAAAAGGGTGACATTTATTCCCAGACACAGTGTATATATATATATACATATATATATATATATATATATATATAACAAGTACATTTATATGTAGCCAATTTATATTTATTATATAAGTACAAAAACAAATATCCTCATTCTTTACTTCCTGTCAGTCAGACTACAGTATAGCAGATGTTTATGTGGTGGCCACAAGGTAACTTAATACTGCATTGTCAAATGTGGACACAGTCATGAGATGTAATAAGTGAGAAAAATTAAACCAAACAGTCTATTCGACCGCCCTCAGCTATCACAGCAACTGAACGCCTGTCTCCGCAGCCAACATCATAGTTCAAGGCACTCCCATGATTGTCACATGCAACAACCTAACCACAGCCAGCAAAACTTCCTGTATTAATTACTGACCACTGTCATTCAAAGGAAAGGGGACGACAGAGCAGTCCAAATAAAAAATGGCCCTCAAAACTACGGTTAAGATGGCGTTAACTACGAGGGATCGAATTGTGACCGTACTGCCCATCTGAAAGTGAATGGTAAATGATTCAGTAGAGGCTTAACGTCCCACCAGACAAATTATAGGTCATTTCGGGGATGATTTTTACAGGCTAGATGATTCATCCAATGGTGTCAAAGCACTGAAGGAAGCCAGTTGACTACTGCGATAGGCTTCAATCCCACCAGAACCACTCCGCCATGTTAAAATATAAACTAAGCACAGCGTAAGGGTCCCAGTGTGACAAAAACCCTATCTGCTGGACCTGTAAGCGGCCTAGAACGTCGTGCAACTAGAAAATGTTGAACAATACTATAGTAACAACAGCAGCTCTGTTAATATTACCTCTTAACTCCAGACCAACATCACTGATCAATGAGGCCACGGAGGTCGAGGGGGAAATGAAAGGTAAAGATACATACTCAGCTGTCAACAGCTACAATGAAGCAATTGATAACTTGATCATATCATGTGGTCTTGGCTATTATAACTCCATCTGTATACTGTATGTTGCCACTACTGTTAACAGACTAGTTTTTTGAAAGTGTCTAGAGTATGGGAGGGTCCAATAGTCAGTACAGCAAACAGATGTCAAATATTCAAACAGCGTGTGAAGCACATCACAGGTAGAGCGGAGTATCTACTGTGATTAGGCGAGGGTCGGGTTAAGGTTAGGCCAGGCGTTGTTTCAATGGTTCCCACACTCAAACTCTTAGACACTTTTTTGAAAAGAACGAATGTACTTGTTACAAAATAAACCCATTAAATGAAAGTACATTGCACATGGCAATAAAAAGGCAATTCACTAATATTATCCGTATACAACATATCTTAAATACAATGTAGCTGTAAAAAATACATTAAATAAGTCGAAATAACTTTTTTGCCATAATTTAAACATCTGCCACGAGGACAGAAGTTAACAAGAGTCCAAAGTGATTTGGCAAAGGCTGCACCGATTGACTCCCACACATTGCAGCCGAATTGAACAATATGCATTTGATGCAGCCTACAACTGAACAAACAGTCAATGTCATAACATACTTTCAGCTACATATATAATACAATTTGCTTTGTTTCATGCACAACAACAAAATGTCAAATGAGAGATGATAACCATTTTTTATCATGCCACTGTACATGAACAGTAGATAGATAGATAGATAAACTTATTTATATAGCGCCTATATACTCAAATGAGTCACTAAGCACTTCGGTCGCCAAACAGATGGGTTTTCAAAGACTTTTTAAAAGAGTCAAAGGTAAGTCCCGGCCGCCGTAATCCAGGTGGAAGGTCGTTCCATAGTCGGGGACTGGTGGCCGAGAAAGTAGCCCCTTTACTTCACTGTAACTGAAAATGCCATCCACATTTATACCAAAACAAGTGGCCAAATTAACTTGGTGAAGGCCGCATCAAATCTGTGGAGGAAATCAAGACTCCCATCTAGTACAATGTTCCTTGGGTCCCCAAGAGCTTCCACCCCACGAAGCACTTCAATCCATTTAGCCTGTTTGCACAGCGTAGTTGTGTGAAGCCGTGTGACCGACAGACGCCGCAAACATCTAGCGCAACGGTCCACATCTCGTGCATTCAATGCAGCCTAATAATACACCATTCAAATGCAAAACCATCTTAAAACACCTCGTACATTAAATGTAACTGCGTAAGTGTAAAAGTAAACTAATGCCAAAAGAACTGCTGCATTCACATTTCAATGCACATTTTCCACTCATTTGCCTATGTACTAGACATTTAATGTAGTTGACGTCAAGCCGTGATCTGCATAACAAGGTATTGTCCGCTATGGGACGTGACGATACCTGGCGCGCCACAGTGCCCAGTGTGGTGCCATCTTTACGGTACAGTTTATAGGATAAAGTGACCCGGAAACAACCAAAATGGCAGAACTGTACTTCTGATCACAAATCTGATGGCAGATTCTGAATAGGAAATCCCGGATTCCTCTTCAAGTTACCTAGTAACCATACATCTATCTCACTTAGTTTCGGAGATATTCGCATGTGACAGATGGACAATGTGGACCATTAGTATAGCTGGCCCCCAATTTATGGTGGGCCAGCTAATAATTAAGATACTGGAATAAACTGCACAAAAATTAACTGGCTGCCAGACTACATCATTAAGCGCTAAACCAGGCAACAGTTTTATCACACATGTGTAACCAACGACAGCATATCGGGATTTGGATTCACATGATTTGCTCCGCCACCCGCAGCAACGTGTGTAGTTTCCTCATGACCACTATGACTGCCTTGTTCAGCACCGACATCATTTGATTTGTCTGGAAGTGTGAAGTACAGTGTGACCTGCAGAATGACATCATAACTAGTAAAAAATTTCATAAAAGACACAGATGATAAGGATGTTTACGACAGAAATCTGCTAGAAAGGATGACCGAGAAAAAAGGAGATGAAATGCGGATAATCCGAAGCATAACAGCCACATGCTCAAGGTTTTAGATGGTCAAGTGGTGCCAGAACTACAAAATTTAAAAAGAATACAACTACTACATGACCAATTAAAATACTGGTAAAACAAATTATTACACAAAACTTGCACTTCTAGATAAAGTACCAATTAATTACTGCCTAACAGACAATCACTAGGAAAGCCACAGACTTAACTACGAGTGCATGGTGCTAGACGAACTGAATGCTTAACAAAAATAACAATTTTGTGCATTTTACGAAATTTGGACAGTCCGGCAAAAATTCGACATCTATTCTATTTTGCATGCCATGCATATGTGGCAATGACCAACATGTAATGGTTTTTAAGGTTAACAATAAATACAGAGACAACACAAAGTATGCAAAAAAGATAGAAACCTTGAAGTCGGAACTGTACACCTTGTGCTGCATGTCCTTGTTTGCTTTGTCAATTTCACTTTTCATCAGTGTCAGGGTATAAAATGTTGATGGTCGACACGACAGATTCGCCACTTCAAACACAGCATTTGATGGTCCGTTGGCTTGTTCTGGCAACCGCCTACTGTGCAGGAGGTCCCTAGGTGGGTAATGTCGTGAGTTACGAGGAGTGTAGCGTGTCAGAGACACTGGCTCAGATGGCAGAGCTTCAGATCGGGCCTGCACAGACGGACTAACCAAACTACTGTTTGATCCACTGCGTTTCATTATGGAATGATCTGACATTTGCCTTGCAAATGCTGCACGCTGTGAGGTCCCAGTTTTATTTGTTGTTGTTGTCGGCACACGCTTACTGGCTACGTCCCTCTGAAGGAGGCGTGGAACGCCAGATGAAGCACTTGCCTGTCGAGAATTACGACCGGCTGGCATATCAGTTCTGTTCAGAATAGGAGTCGATGACACAGCTTTTATGCCGCCTGTTGCTGCTGTTGACAGGTCTGATTGTTTATCAGTTGTCTCGCTGTCAACAGCATTCTCTTTTTTTGGCGTCTGGCTGCTACCATTCTCAGTGCTTGAGTGCAATGTTCCACTGTGGTCGGGTGCAGTCCTTGCTGGCTCATTTTTTACACGACTTGCCTTTGTACTGTCACTTCGACAGACACTGCGATCTGGTTCAATACCTCCACTGCTTGCGGGATTTCCCCTCTGAGACAAGGTCTTCCTCTCTTCCTGAGAACCTGGCTTAGAGCGACCACTTACTGGTACTGTGGCTATGGATGGACCATTTCTTAGTTGTTGCAATGGTCTAGAACGTGCAGTGCCGGAAGATGCCTGTGAACTGCCAGAAGAAGCATGCAGAATATCTCGCGGACTTCTCACCATTTGGCTGACCTTTGAACCAGAAGCTGAGTCCAGATGGTTAGATGCAGTGTCTGTCATATGAATGCTATGTGGTCTGACAGAAGTACGACCATGCTGCTGGGTGGGCCGTCGATAAGATACACTGTGTGTGCTACTACTAGCAGAACTTGTGCCACTCGAAGGAGGTTTCAGAATTTGATTGACAGATCGCTTATCAGTACGTTCAACACCTCGCTGTGCTGCACTACATGAGCTAGAGGTAGGTGCAGGTTTTACAGATGGCACAGTGGAATGAAGCCTGCTGGAAGCCGACGTCGGGGCCAATCGAGGTGTACGACTCCGTCCATCTGTTGGAGATTTTACAGTCAGCATTTGTTCCACACGATCCGCAGCCACAAAGAACGTATTGAACCAAAAGTGAAACATTTTCTCCTAAAAACACAACACAGACAAATAAAAGCTTTGTAATAAAATCACTAAATAATGTTAGTGAATGAACTACAACAACACTTAACAAACACTTACATCAGAGGCCAGAAATAGACTGAAATACTCTCATTATTAAACTGGTTACTTGAATGACCATCATTTTCTTGCACATTCAACTGTTATGGATAAAGTTTCAAACGTCCGGCATTTATTTCTTGCATTTAGCCTCAGACTTGTGCTATTACTCTTGCTGTTATTTCTAGACACAAATACGTTCACAACTGTGTTTGTCAACTTGCATTAAAGAACATAACAATGACAATGACGACGACAACCTTTTTCATCATTTTTGGCTTGTTGAAGAATTCAATCATGACATCACCGCAGAGAATGACTGGATTTGCAAGTGCCATATCGATGTGACGATCCTTCTTGTTTGCCCGTTCAAACACACCCGACCGATAATGCGTCACTGAAGGATGATGGATCTCAAAAAATGGTGCTGCAAAAAAATGTAGACACAAATCCCCAACGAAAGAATACAATAAAAGATTGAAGCATAACGGCTATCAGTGAAATAAAAACAACTCTAACAGCTAAATGACTACATGTGAACGTTTACTTTAGAAAGTTATTCCATGAAATCAGTCTCTGCACTAAATCAGCAAACAACCATAACCAGGGATACAGAGTCAGAATTGTAGGAGTTCTGGTCTGGAGTTGGAGTTTCCCACAGGCAGGGTTGACCGATTTAAATCAGTGATTTTAATCGCGATTAAAATAAAAGGATTTTTCTTTAAAAGTCATTTGATTTAAATCACAAATATTTTCCTTATTTCTGTACTTTGTGTACAAAAATAACATAACACTATCAACAAGGAGTTTAAACTTATTTTAAGTATGTTATAGATTTCAGTAGTTACTTACTTTGTCACAAACAAACCTTACATTAACCGACTCATTGCAATCCTGGAAGTGCATTTATGTGTAGCTATACACACCAAAAGTGAAGCAGTTTCACAGTCAATAATTTATATGAGATCAGTTGTGATGCTTTGTCAGTTGCTGAACCAGTTGATATAACTAAAAACTTGTTTAACACACCACGAGCTGATAATAAAACTGATGTTAGCAGCTGGAAGATTGCCACTACTTAGTTGGAGTGACTGAAGACTCCAGGATAAAATCAGACTGGGAGTCAAGAAATGGCTTTAAATGACCCTAAAATTACAATAAGAGTTGTCTTAATGTGAATGTACTCAGTGCATAAATATTCTTTCTCTGTTGATTAGTGAATTGCCTTGATAGTATGGATGCAATAGATATTCCTGCATACAAATATTGTAAAAATCCTATTTAAATCAAAGAAATTGATTTAAATAAAAAAACGATTTAAATAAAAAAAATCCGATTTTTTGATTTTTTTTAAAAATCATGCTTTTTTCCAACCCTGCCCAGGCACAGATAAGGAGGCAGGCTATGCAAAAGTTCAAGTGGGAGTCCAATTTTGGGCCCACAGTCAGTGGTCCAATTTCTAACTCTGGAGTCGGAGTCAGACTGTCACAATAATTGGGACTCTGCATCCCTGATCACAGTACCCTCCAGCCTAAGCAATCATTGCCTGCCAGCAATGTCACAGAGGCCAAATGTGTCACGGTTATCCCTGTATCCACTTCCACACTTGACTCTGAACAGTCTCATGAGGCAAGTTAGCCATGGCTGTCGGTGGAAGGGTGTCTGAAACAAATACAGTGACAGAAAATGTATCATCTCCACAAACTTACCGCAGGTTCCATTGTAAACAGTTGGTGTTGTATGGAACCGAATGTGCCACAAAAGAAGTGTGGATGGTTTGTACTCAAGTCCATTCTTTATGAGTTGACCATAATACTGAACGTACCGCCGCTGGCTTGGTATAGTAACACCCTACATTAGCACAGTTCAATTGTATTGACACCAAATATGCCCCAGCCACAGGTGCACAAAACAGGTATTCTTTGAATCATTTTCTACTATGTTTGACTTTGTTCTGGCACGGAACATGTAGTGCACTGTCAGTTTTCTTGCCTGACGGTTACAGGCTCCTAAAAACGAGATGAGCACTGCTCAGCTGCACCTTGATTATAACAAGAAGCAACAAAATTACTAGGAAACAGTGTGACAAATGTTACTGGTTATGAAAAAAACAAGCTTTTAACATTTGTTTCTCGGTGTTTTAATTTTTGGCTGACTTCCGTAATGCACCTATGGTCTAGGTTCTCTCAGTAATGGGCACACTATAAATTTCCGATATGATATGATATGATAAGAGCAATAGTAAAGTGAAGTTAAAAAGTGAAAAGTAAATTTATATGCATTTAAACGCATGACCCATGTATAAGCTGACCCCAAAGGTTTAGTATCAAAATTCAGCCAAATATTGTCAGCTTATATGCGCATATATATGGTAATAACAAATAGCACACTGTTATAGAACATCAACAAAGTAATGTGCTGTATCAGATTGTGTGATTGATATGAACAACACAGCACACCTCACAGGAAGACCAGCTGCTGTACCAACCTTTGCATTGTGTGTTCTTGCTTGTCCATAGAAACTCAGCACCTCATCAGCGTCCTTGCAGCGGTCCCGATGCAGCAAGTAGGCACAGATCATTACACCTGTTCTGCCCTGTTGTAATCCACAAGATTAAGATGCAAAGATGCAGCTATGCAGTAATAATCATCGTCAATACAAGCCAATTAGTGTTCATATCATTGGCCAAGAAGCTAATCGACATATCGCAGTGTTTCATATCGTGATATCATACGATATCTACACAGTAGCACAACAGAGTGCCCAGGCATTGCGGTGCGGCATGGTTCTCGTGTCTTTATTATCGATTTGTGGAATGCGTTAGACCATGGGAACAAGCATCTCTCTGTGGGTGGCAGGCGGTGGGACCACCCATGGAGATGCTGACCACTGCATGGTCATCTACTGTCTACACTGTTGGTCTTTCCCACGCCACCACAGGACGCCCCTGCACACACTAACAATGCAGAAAGCGTGTTTGCAGTGACATAATAAATTGCCGGCATGTCAGCCTGATTTGCAAACTACTTAATTAGCTTGCATCTTGCAGACTGATGATGCTAATTAGCAGATTATAATGTGCACTTCATAACTACCTGCAATCACCTAAACAGTCTAGTGACAGGCTTCACACCTCCCCAACGTGCCATTTGTGAGTGGTTGGGCATGACTGGCCATTCATTCACACGATCAAACGAAGCCGCAATTAGATTACTGACGTGCTTTGTTTGACAACTGGCGGCGGCGTGTATGTGTGTGTGCGATATTGCGCAACATCTGGGTGCTACGATATCTTGACATGGTCACATCCGCCATCGAGTTTGTGTGAAACTGTTCCGATTAAATTCAGACTTGCTGTTGTAAGGTAGCAAAGGCATGCCAACTACTGATAGGTTGATCATTATTGATAATAAACCTGCATTTAAATTCTAGAAACACAATTTCAGAACTCTGATAAAATTTATCAACATGTTTTTCAGAAGTGAGTCGCTTACCTTGCCGGCCTTGCAGTGAATAACTGCCACATTTTCGTTGTGACTACTTAACCAGCTGTCAACACTCTGACAGAACGGCTGTATAAGTTCCAGTCTAGGAGGATGGTGATCTTCGAATGGATACGACTCGACACGATCGTGGAATTTACTAGCATCATATGATCTCTCGGAACATCTGAAATAGTAGTTCATCACCATCGCTCATAACAGAAAATAGTGGCATTAGTGCTCAGTGTGCTGAGAGCACACGGGCAGACTAAGCACTTAAATAAAGTAAACTAATTATTATACTTGACTTTCAAAGTAAATTGTAATTATCCCCCATACCAAATGAACCGTGGTGCCTAGAACCCGTGAGTGAGCAGAAGTTTAACGTCCCACTCGACACTTTATGGGTCATTTTGGGGACGATTTTTACAAGCCAGATGACCCAACCAACAGCGTCAAAGCACTGAAGGAAGCCAGTTGGCCACTGAGATAGGCTTCAGTCCCACCAGAACCACTCCACTATGTTACAATATGAACT
>Ga0126335_1000736_pt1 | contig 16701 bp, 16 predicted proteins | sample OlaspJWI45metaG_FD_108409 | JGI IMG/M metagenome (GOLD analysis project Ga0126335, IMG submission 108409) | Marine gutless worms symbiont microbial communities from Oahu, Hawaii - Olavius sp. 1 OAHU.JWI-45 metaG | ecosystem: Host-associated > Annelida > Digestive system > Unclassified | place... | reverse complement strand
GCAATTTGTAATGCAAATTCGAGGGCCCAAACTCCATTCGGGAGAAAGGGGAGGGCGTAGGGTGTCAGCGATGGTGTTATTCGATAAGCAATGGTAGGTTCGTGCGGAAAAACCGAAAACCGATACCGACCCAGCTCTACTGCCAATCCTAAATCGAGCAGGCACGGCTCCACGTAAACTTGGCATACATATAATTAGATTTTGATCGTTTGATAGATTGATTGATTACTTAATCACACTTTGTGCGAACTGTTAAATTATTTCTTTAAATGCTCGTCGAAAGTAAAAGTGAAGCGTTAATCAACAACACACCACTAACACGGCATCTGCATTTCTCGGATATTTTCTTGTGACAAACTGCGCGTTACGGTCATCGTTACATGACCGCATCACCTTGACCTTTAACCTTATGACTTCTCGATATATAACTCTACGATATAGCTTGAATAGCACCACCAGATGGGCCAACACGTACCTTACTAGTTTATATTTCGGCATTCCGATGAGTTTTTGCCCTGTCGCCGATGTATATATCGGTAAGTACTTGTTGGCAGACACTGACAGTGACTTCAGTGATGTCTGATTTTCATTTATCATCGTGCGTCGTTGTCGACGTGGGTGATTGTATATTCGTAATGAACTCAGTGCCTTGAACGTACAACAGTTTAAAATATACAGGAGCTTTGAAACGTAATCGACTAACTGACGTATGCTCCAAATTACAACTAATTACTATGTCACACCGCTCACACGCTGTAACCATGCCAACAGCTGATGTTTAATATCTGAACTACATGAGCTTGATTTGAAACTGTAAAAAATCAAGACCATGAGATAGCAGCTAAGAAAAACTTTCAGCGGTAAACATAGCCTTCGGCTAAAAAAGAGACCATCCACGATGGAGATGATAGGAAATGTTTAAATGTCTATAACCGTAATATTAGAACAGTTTGCCAAAACAACCATAGACCTACTGCAGCTATCTCATTGTTTTATATCTTTTTTTTATCGCAAATCATGAGTAAGTAACGCATAGTACATGCATGGTATGTATCCTTGTACACGCGTTCCAATCGCACAGTTGTCTCTCTTCTGTTCGTGAGCTTTTCTGTGTATGTATGTATGTATTTTAGCTGTTATCATGAAAATTACACAAAATTGAATGCTTATAACTGTCAGTGACTAATAATTGGTTGATAAATCTTCGTAGTGTTGAAATGAACATGATTTTATTTTATTCGGTATACAGTAGATGTCATGCAAAGTAAGATAACCACTATAAATAACATTTATATTGAACTGACTCCTCTAAGTCTGAGCAACTCCTTGACTTGTGAGATCACGTGGTTTGAGAGGATCAGTATGTGCGTGATCTTGCTCAACTGTCTGACACTGGGCATGTACCGTCCATGCCAGGACGAGGTCTGCCAGACCACGCGCTGCCGAGTCCTAGAAGGCTTCGATCACTTCATCTTCGCGTTCTTTGCCGTCGAGCTCTGCATCAAGGTGACAGCGATGGGTCTCGTCGGGCGCGGTACGTACCTCGCTGACCCCTGGAACCGTCTGGACATGTTCATCGTCGCCGCCGGGTAATGGATTGACTTCATCCAATCCTCTTATCTGTATACTGTTTACGCCATTATTAGTTGCCCTGCCAGAATGTGGGACAGCTAAAGTATCGATACGCGTTGTCTGTCGGTCCGTCTGTGTGTCACACGCGAATATCTCCGAAACTAAGCGAGACAGAGCTATGGTTACTATTGAACGCGAATAGGCGATCGTGGTTCCTATAGAATCTTCACCAGATTTGCGACCAGAACTACAAGTGTGCCATGTTGGGTGTTTCCAGTGGCGGGCCCTCTATCTGATCGTTTTCTCTCATTGTGGACAATACTTTGTTTTGTAGCTTTACGGCGTTATTAATTAAAAAATATTCGAATTTATTACGTGATAACTGATAATTGCCTCATAAAGAGGGGCTCTATCAAGTGTCACTTACCTTTACTTTTACCTTTACCTTTTTACCTTTATACGTAGCAGACAACGAGGAAGTCAATTAATATTGATCATATATAGATCTACTGCGTGCGAAAACCGCGTATAAAGTACAGTAGGCCTACAGTACACGACACCGAAACTCGTTGCTAAATGTCGTGAACTGATGCGGTGTTGGCAGAGTGGTGGAATACGCCGTGGCGATGGAAAACCTCAACCTGTCAGCCATCAGGACGATACGTGTTCTGCGGCCTCTGCGAGCCATCAACAGGATTCCGAGTAGGTTCTATCGGTGTAACGTAGCGTCTGATTAACGTCGACGACGTACCGGCACAGTAGTTACTATATGCACGTTACACTAGAATGATCGATATGATTCGATTGATTGCGTACACAGAGCTCTGTCTCTGCCAGCACTGATGAATGTCTTTGGATGAACTACATCAGTCATCTGTCATAATGAACTCGCGATAGACATCACTTGCGTAATTGCACTTAATTACCAGTACATCGATAAGTAGTTACGTCTGCACCAGTTCGTAGATATATGATAGATAACGTCATTTCGTAGAATAATCCTTGAAGATAAATTGATTGATGTCTTAAATTTCAAATAAGAACTGTCGATAACAGATAAGTCCTGAAGCAACGGTAATAGCGAGAACAATATAGTGAACTTTACGTCTTTTTCATTTCGTAGGATGAACAATATCAGAGTCAGACTTATAGACGCCTTGATGCCAGTAACCGTCGTTTGTCGCCGATAAAACTTTTATTTCTTTGACTTTATAGCTACGCCGTGCAGGTTAATGCCAATTACAATTGAAAATGTAAAGTTTTAAATCCTCATTTTAATTATTTAACAAACTAGTGGTAATTGTAACAAACTAGAGAAACATCTCATTCGTCTCAGCGTAAATTTGTGATGACGCTGTTGCTGCTGCAGGCATGCGCATCCTGGTGACGCTGCTGCTCGACACGCTGCCGATGCTTGGCAACATTCTCATGCTCTGCTTCTTTGTTTTCTTCATCTTCGGCATCATCGGCGTCCAGATGTGGAAGGGACTTCTAAGACAGCGATGCTATGTGCCGGACATCAACGTCTCCATTGAAATGTCCGTTTAAATCCAGTTATCCGTAGGTCAAAGATCAGCCTGATAGTGATCAGGGCATTTAAAATGCGGTTATTTATTCATTTCGGGCATAGAATATCGAAGGCTGAAAAGCAAAAGTAATTGTCATCAATACTACCGGCAGTATGAATCTAGAGAGCTAAAACCAGAAAGTTTGTCGGCGAAAGTGAAAGTGTCATAATGGTCTACGACGTCTGCCTCCTGGAGAGAACTCGCCGATTCAACCTGCAACCGTGTGCAATAGCTGTCACACAACGACCCACGCAAAGTCGTTGGCTTGCATGTGTGATGTTCTTTGCTTTCACAACATTATTACTTGACACTTGCTAGACGGTAATGATAATCTCTATTCACCACAAAAGTAGAAAAGTACAGAGAAACCAAAAGCAGAAACAGTTGAAACAGACAAAAACAAATAACATGTTAGTGTAGTATAACCAGTTATTCGGAAATCATTTATTTTATGTTATATTGTGTGTTACGGCAAATCTTGGAAATGTTTAGCTTTTGGTACCATTTGACTTTTCCCTGTGACCTTGTGTTTTTTCAATTCCGGCTATTGTTTTTGAATGCCTTGACCTATCGTCTTCGTTTCTTGTGTGGAGGTACACCATCAAAATATTTAGGTCACATTCAAGGTCGTTGTATCAAAGTCACTGCAGCAAAAAAGCGGTAACGTGCAGGTTTGTGATCCGCTAGAACACACTCTAATTACACTGCATTTTTTCGATTGTACGTCTTTCTGATGATGTTTGTATTTTGTACTGCCAGGATTTGGCTTGTGGATACAGATTAATATAAAAATGTATTGTTACTGTGGCAGGTTCAGAGTGGCACCGTTCTACATGAACAAGAACGCGAGTTACAAGACAGACTTCATCTGCAGCACGCCCGGTTACGGTGGCATGACGAGTTGCGATGAAGTTCCACGGTTCAGACTGAAAGGAATCGAATGTAACGAGACGCTGGAGTCGCTCTTTGGTTTCGACCTCTGGAACTTCACGTCCACATCTAACACCGTGTTCAACTCTTCGTCTTGGTTGTTGTCGCCGTCGTCCTGTATCAATTGGAACGCCTATTACACCGAGTGCCGCCCTGACTCCACCAATCCTTTCCAGGGATCAATCTCATTCGACAACATCGGTCTGGCATGTATCGCCATTTTTCAGGTGACGATGCGCCTATTGCAACAGTTTTATTCTGAATAAGTACAACCGAGTTGAACCAAAAATTGAAACAGAAAAACACAGAACATTGTTCATATCTGTAACGAAGACCCGAATTTAACAAATAATATTTTCTTCGAAGTCACGTCTTTCACGTAGCAGAAATGTGTACATTTTATTAAACACTCTTTTAGGCATATTTTTTTCATTAACATATCTGCTCTGCCGCTATGTTTCACTAGTGCTTTTTCTCTGCAGGCTTTTAATGATATCTAAAGAAGGCAAGAAACTAACGAATAACATGGGTTGGGTTTGAAGTTCTTAAGCATTAATTAGCTTTTAAATTGTTTTTGTAATTCAACTAAATGTGCAACATTTTTACTAGTTTATCAACATTGCATTAATCGCCAAATTTATTTAATGATTTGTAGGTCATCAGTTTGGCGGGCTGGGTGAACATCATGTATTATATCCAAGATGCACATTCTTTCTGGGATTGGATTTATTTTGTTGCTTTAATTGTGGTATGAATTCTCTTCTGATTACTGTTTTAGTATATTAACGGTATTCATTAATTACAACTACAGTATTCGCAGTCCGTCAGTTTGTCGCGCTTGCGAGCTTTGTTGAAATAGCTCACAAAGATTCTTACTTAATTGTCTAAGTTAGGCTATCGTTAAATATACACCGTGAGCCATAATTAAACTTTGTCCGAGGCGAGCACAAACCTGCGCGTTGCCGCTGTTTTGCGATCGTGACATAATCCCCAGGACCTTGAAACTCGAAGGTGATTTATATATTCTGAAGTTGTATCTCCAAACTGAAAATAAAGTTGCTAAGTAAAGCCATTTAAAATATAGTCCCCTATAGCCTGAATTAAAAAAATACGAAACTAGCTCTCAAGGTCAGTGGTCAAAGTCAAATGTCGCCAACTACCAACCACTTCTAGCATTCACCATGGGGCATATTCCTATCAAGTTACATCAATTTTGTTCAGTAGTTTTCGAGATTTTGTGCGGACAGACATACAGACAGACACACAGAAAGAGAGTGATGCTGCCAAAAACAATACTTGCTCGCAGCATGCGCGCGGGTAAATATTAGACATTTTTATTGCTCACAGGCGGTTAAGCTAATCAAAAGGCTTTTGGTGCTTTTTGTGAGATAAACAAGATGATGACTAACAATTTGGTTTTTGTGGTACAGTTAATCGTATTGTATCATACTATGGTATCAAATGTCGTTTTTTTCAAAATGGCATGTCAGAGTTATTTCGAAAGTAACAGTGGCACAGCTTGGCCTGTACTTTACGTGGCAGAATAGTCTCAGATACTTTTTGCAACTATACAGTAAGTTGCAATCAATAAGATGCAACGGTCGCTGAAATGATTGCAGCCACGGTTTCAGCGTGCATTTACATTAGTTTAGTTGTGCTGTTTTGCTGGGTTCATCCATAAATCGTCTGCGTGTCTCCTGCCCGGCCGACCTCAGTTGGAAGAGGTCGTAGTTTGCCATCACGACTTGGTAGCTGGTTGGATAATACACGGCACAATGTGGGTGGTCTATGCGTTTTGTCTGAGACGATCACCGGCTGTTGTTTATGGACGATGTCATGCTTTTTGATAGGTTGTCACGCTTGCTGTCAGTGCTGTCAGTGCCACAGTGAGTGCAACAGCGCCTCTAGTATATAAGTTGTCTTAATTTGTGTGACAAATTATAACAACCATCGTAAACAGAAGAAAGGTGTAAGTCGAATCGGATACAAATGAGTAAGTTAACCTTGTGACTTTGAGTTTTAACTTCATAAATAATTCTTTAGTTATTCGTAGAACCTGTACAGACCATTTTCCTATCAATATTAGGAGCAAGAACGAGACAGACAAACGAAGTGATTTTGTACTGAAGGTAGAATAATAAGCAATTCTCGCTTCGCGTTGTTATATACACTTTTGTACGACAATCGTGGCATACTGTACTGCAGCACTGAGAGATCAGACACGCTGTATCGTACAGCTGTCAGTGTATGATATGAGCTGTGATGCGCGGAGTGCTGAGTCGGATGTTTAACTGCATCAATTAATGTACGGTAGCTTATCAGCGACGAGTGTGATGTTATCTCTTTCAGCTTTAAGTAAAAGCAACAGAGTTTGCGTACTAGGTTATACAGTATGCAAAACAAACACTCGGAAACAAGCAGTACAGAGGAAAGATGAAAATACTAGGTTTTCAGACGTACTGATTAGTAATCTATTTTGACGTCATTATGAACACTATCAACTATCCTATACAGCTTTAAGAGACTATAGCAAACGACGTATGTCAGTTTTTTTGTGGTTTTTGCTTCCGCAAACAATGAGAATTTTCTTTCTGTAAAGTCTTTCACAACATCACACTTTATCATTTCTCTGATCTTTCTCTGCTTCTTTGACTCTGGGTCCTACCATTGTAATGCAATGACATAAAGATAGGCATCCGGCATTTATTTTGGATGCATGCCCAAAGTAACTGGGTTCTTTCATACTGTTCAGCAATTGCCTTCTCGACGCTGTTTGATGCAGATCGGTTCGTTCTTTATGATCAACCTATGTCTGGTAGTCATTGCAACTCAGTTCTCTGACACAAAGAAGCGTGAGACAGAGCGGATGTGGGCTGAGCGACAACACTGTGGCTCCAGCGCGACACTGGGTAGTATCGAGCAGCCTGGCACGGGCAGCTGTTATGAGGAGATAATCCGCTACATCGCGCACCTTGGTCGCGTCGCTCGCCGCCGGTTACTCGCGATTTGGCGGCGCTGCATCGGGCGACGGCGGCGGCGGCGGCGGCGACGACGACGACGGCAGGTCGAGGAGGGCGTCGACTACGTCGAAAACACGGTGGTGGACGTCCCTGATGCCCACTGCACGGTCGTCGACGACGACACCAATGTGCCGCGACGTCTGCTGCGCTTTGACGATCAGCCGGCCTCCGGTACGACGCGCTTTCATCGAGATTCAATCCGCATTATAAACGGCTCACAGAACAGCTCCCCAACCAAAGTCCTCAGAACGACAAACGCAGCGCCTTCCATTAACGGACAATTAACGTCGGAGAAAATGGACGAAAACAAGCGCAAGTGTTTCTGCACAAGCAGCCACTCTTCTGCAGACAAAGGTATTGCACTGTTTATAGCTTTTTCGCGTTGGTAATATTTTGTCTTTTCATTCTGGTATTATTTTTCTGGCACGCTCATGTAATCTGATTGGGCGATCACGCCCATAGTATCCTCATTAATTCGCGTACGGTTTAAGTATACTAAAATTTAGTATTATATACTCTGATTTTAATTATGATTCCGCTAGCTTGTTTACTTTTCTTTAAGTTTAGAACGGTAGTTTCAATATTTTGACGTTACACTAAGTTGACTTCGCTTTCGTTTTGAGCGCACGTTAAATACATATTGTATTTTAGCTAACAGACGAATATTGTAAGCTGGCCCACCACATTGTGGGGCCAGCTATAGTAATGGTCCGCGTTGTCGGTTTATCCGTCAGTCCGTCTGTCTGTCTGTAACACGCGAATATCTCCAAAACTAAGAGAGATAGACGTATGGTTACTAGAGGAAACTCGAGTAGGAATCAGGGCTTCTCGATTCAAAATTTGTCGTCAGATTCGCTATCGGAAGTACGGTTCCGCCATTTTGGGTGTTTCCTGGTCAGCACTTTGCCCATTGTGACAGACATGGAGGCCTTGTCAGTGGAGCATTGTACATCGTCACCGGTCTGTGTGTCATTTGGCTAAAATTTCGTATGATCACACAGAGAAAGATTCTCGTAAAAAGACACATGCCGAAATTGGAACAAGTAGAATTCCGCGGTCGAATTCGACTTTGAGGGCATATCTCCGCCACCGATCAAAATATATCCACCAAATTAAGTGTGCAGGTAGAAAATGGGGTCCCCCACTTCAAACATATGGAATGCTTCCTTTAAACATCCAAGACGACGGCCATCTTTAGTTAGTTAAATCGCTATATTTTGGCCACAGATTGTCCGATTTCGCTGAAATTTTGCACGGCGATAGATACGAGGGTGTCCCAGGCAACGCCTCTCCGAGGTAAACTCCCGGCACGAACGTCACCCCCCGTGCTAACTAGCCTGGACAGACGCTCCCGTCATGCTAACCCCCCCCCCCGGAAAGCGTCCCACCCACGCACAACTTCTTCCTTCTCCGAACTGAACCCCCAGACAAACGCCCTACCCCAGTGCAAACTTCGGACGTTTTCCTGTCCAAACAAACTTCGGGGGTTTGCGGGCCAGCTATCGTTCCGTTCTATCGCGGACGACATCTTGTTTGTGTTGACAACAGGTTCAACATGCTGGTGCTGCTACTTTCAGTTGAAGAACTGGAAAATGACGTGGTTTACAGACGAAGCATGCGACCAAGCATCAGATGCAGAGTATAGAGATGATGATGATGATGATGACGACGACGAAGACTATGAAACGCACAGCTGTCTCCCAAAGTCGCCCAGTAAGCAACGATGCTTGGGATATTTTTTATAGACACTGACTTTTTTTTATTCAAAAGTAACTTTAAATTTTTATACAGTTTAACGGTATGTCAGTTTAACGTACTCTTTTTTAAATTATTGGTATTTTTGGCATGTTTTTATGCTTGACGACTTCAAATTATCGACATGTACACATTATACTATATTGATTATCACAAATATGATGATGCAGATGTTTGGCAACGCTTTTCTGAAGTGATGAAGCGCTGCGTGGATAGCAACATATTCCAGAGAGGCATTCTTGTCGCTATTCTCATTAACACGTTGAGTATGGGCGTCGAACACCACAATCAGGTCACACATTCTCTTTATATCATTTTAATTTTGACGTTCTAATTTGTTTGTCGTCAAATTTGTCACCATTTTTGTTACATAACAAATTTTCTGCGCATTCAAAAACTTTCATGTACTCTAAATACCAGGAATGTTACCGGTATTCAGCTTGCTGTACAATTTTTAGTTGCGCGATTTTGATACATTTTTAACAATAATAATATTTGTTAAATAGCAATTGTAAAACCGCAGTTGACAGACATACAAATGGTATACAAATGGTATACGCTATTGAGTTTGAAAATTTATAAATTAAAATGTAGGCAAAATGACAATTTTTAAGAAAAATCCCACAAAAAATTTATTAGCCATTTTTATTCACTTGTCTATTAATTTTTTCAGACACAATGGCTCATGGTTAAAATTGTATAATAAAACACTAAATTGACTACGAATGATGTAAAATGGTGTAAGGAAATGACAGAGTAGGTAATTACAACTGACGCAACGACAGAATCTAATCTACAGTATGGTTTCTATGTGTTTCCGTTTTGAAATTATTCGTAGCTATGCTTAATAGATTGTTGAACCGATTCATTTTGTTTGTAGCCGCTGGCGCTAACGCAGGTGCTGGAGTACAGCAACCTGTTTTTTAGCGGCTTGTTCGTTGTTGAGATGGCGCTGAAGATTGTCGCCGAAGGTCCGTTCGGATACATCCGCAGCATCTACAACGTTTTTGATGGTTTTATCGTCGTTCTCAGGTACCTTATGTTCGACTTCTCTCATGTTGTCGTCGTTGTTAATACTGCGTCATTTGCTCAATCACGTAGTAAAATACAGTAGTTAATTTCCAAAAACTATTATAACTTGAACTGTATTTGAGTTGGGAATAAACTAATTAGTCTATTTACTTTTGATAAATGTGTTACGAGATCACAGTTTATCAGAATGCCATCGTTCAATGATAAATGGAGAAACAATTTATTGTTGTTGTTATTAACAGCTATTATGTAAGATAGCCTAAACTCTTCCTGTGCATACAGCCGCTACTAGGAAGTTTGACTTTGACGGCACGGTCAGTAGAATACAGCGCATCTGTTGGGAGTATTTGTAGGCTACATGTGTGTTGATCAGCTGCTGCGGTCACGAGTGCATGATGTGTGATGTACCTAGTGTTGTGGAGCTCGTACAAGAGGGCGCCAGCGGTCTATCAGTGCTACGTACGTTCCGTTTGCTACGCATATTGAAGCTGGTCAGGTTCATGCCGGCACTGCAGTACCAGCTTGTTGTCATGCTCAAAACGATGGACAGCGTCGCCACATTCTGTGCACTGCTCGTTCTTTTCATCTTTATCTTCAGGTTAGCTCGCCACCAGTCCCATCATTCAACTATAGAGAGAGTTTAATGCACCACCATCAGATAAATAAAAGGCCATTTTAAAGACGTGCTTTTGTTGAGAATCAGAGCACAATAGATTGAAGAGAATGCAAAAAAACTAGTGGACAACTGGACATTATATGAACCAAGTGAATAAGTACTGTACGGGTACTGCTTTGCGTACGTTTTGAGAGTTCATGAGCCTGAGACTGTCGGCAGTCAAACGTAACGTCAAGTTCCATTAGGAAGCCACACGGTAGTTGTTTATCTTCCATGACCTCTATCAACCACAATCGCGTCATATATTCGTGCCACTTTCCCAAACTTGCTGATTGTGAACGACAAAACGATAATCTGGCTGAGAGACATGGCGACAAAATCACTCATAAAATGAGATAAACAAGACGATATGACTAGCCATTTGGTTTTGTAGCACTTTTTGTGTGCCAGACATAGTTATTCGCCAGACCCAGGACGAGTGAGAACTGATAACCATTTGTAATGTGTAGCGTGATGCGTTTTTATTGCACTTGCACTCGCGCTGATCGATGCATTTTTCTCGCCAACGCAGTTATGTGTGCATGCTTGTAGGCGATACGTATTTTTCACTTTCAGACAATGGACACGTGTGCTAAGCGTGTGCTAAGCGTCGTTTCCACATGCAGTGCGCAACGCATCGCAACTCAGCTCAGAGATAGTTGTCGGTCTGTGTGCCGCACACGCTGCGTCGTGTAAAAATGACGCTTTACGCTGCTGTATGTGGTGTAGCGTGCTAGGGATGCACTTGTTCGGCGGCAAGTTCTGCCGACATGTCGACGACCAGCACATCTGCTCGTGCAGTGAGGTGATGTCCAACCAGTGTACGTGCAACCGCAAGAACTTCGACACGCTTCACTGGTCGCTTGTCACCGTTTTCCAGGTTCTTGTAACTGTTGTCGATCGACGTAATATTTACACGTTTATATACCGCACCGCGCGAACTAGCAAGCGATAGAAGCTTTTTTATTACAGAGAAAGGAGTGTTATCACCTGGTTTTGATCCTTGGTTGCATCAACTAGGTTGCATCGTGTACGCTGTGTACAAAAACATGTGCAAACTGTTGGAGCGTGTTGCATCGGGCCAAGCTGAGTGCGGTCACTCTAAGTGCTTCATAGATATACTGTCGGTTGACGCTATCAGATTTTTAAGTGGGGATGACGTTATGCCGGTGATGTTCGTTAGATTCTGACGCAGGAAGACTGGCAGGAGGTACTGTATAACGGCATGTCGATGACGTCGCAGTGGTCAGCTCTCTACTTCGTGGCACTGATGACATTCGGTAACTACGTGCTATTCAACCTGCTCGTCGCCATCCTGGTCGAAGGATTCTCAATGGACGGCGACGCGATGGTCAGTGCTAGGCACTGAGCTTAATCCATGTTATTAGTCTGATTGGTGTATCGTACATGTGGTGTTTAAACATATACACAGCAACATATTACAATGAATTTCGAAACAGCACTAAGCATAAAATTATGCAATAAGTCAAATGTTACTATTTCTCAGACCTTTCTGACGTAAATGGACAGGACACTGATTGCTAAGACAAATTAGTAATGACTACTGCATATATGCTATTATGACATCATAGGAATGCAACCGTAACAAAATTATTTAGAGTTAAGACGATAGCCAACGATAACCAGAGTATCTCAATGAAACAGTTGCTCCAGTTACAAACGTTTGTAGTTTCTATTCGTGTCTGTCTGATTGCCACGTTTGTGCTTGTTTGCCGACTGTCTGTTTGTCTGTCCGTCATTTCTTGTACGGTTTTTGTTGCTTGAATTAAACAGCTTGTTTCTTGCTATAGGCAGAAGACGAGGACGAAGATGACGCCGGCGCCGACGCGCTGCGGCCGCTCGATGCCGCGATAGAGGCGACGCAGTCACAGACCGCGGCTGCTACTGTGACTGCTGCTGGTGGTGATAGTGATGACGATGATGATGATAAACGATTGACAGACAGCAGACATCACCGTGACAATGACGCCTCTACACAGCTGCCAGACACCCACACATGCCATAACGACGATCACGGTGAATCATACGCCTGTATTCGCATTGTTTGTATTTATGCATAAGTAAAGACGCAGAAAAGCTCAAAAGGTAAAGGTCATACACTTGATATAGCGCCCCTTAGTGAAGAAACCCCACTGCAGAAGCGCTCAGGTATGGCACGCTTTGTCGGGGGATTTCACAGTGTTGCCTGCCCACCCACGCGTTTATCCACGAACGGAATGAACCATACTTGTCTTACCTTCCGAGTCGAAGCTTTTTGTTGCATGTCCGTAGTCGGCGACAAGTACACTGGGAAATTATGGACTTGCTATGAACTTGTTGTCGTAGTACAATTTGAACTTAATACGATTATCATGATTAACGCATGCGGGATAGCGATATGGTAGAGCTAAGTTGACCCATTAACTGATAGCTTGACAAGACGGCAAGCGACAAGACTGACGAGCTGCTGAGTTTCATACCTATTTTCACCTGTCAACTATTTCCTATAAGTCGGTGGGAAAAGATGTGTGACACCCATCCACGCCAAAGTGTTAGAAGGCGGCAGGGCAGGCCCAACTATGCGACCCAATCTGTAAGTAAGTAATTTTTATTGTATAAACAACAACAGATACATTTGCGTTACAATACAACAAAGTACAAACTAATCGAACAAATAGTAAACAAACAACAAACACATGCAGTGGTCTAATCATACGTTGGTTTATAAATTACAAAATACGCAGAACATAAGTCAACAAAAGACATGTTCCTGAGCAATAATAATTACTTCTTTAAATATAAGTTTCTAAGAACAAAAGAATCCCTAGTGAGGTTGTATTGATACCTATGTAAACTAAAAGAATGACCTCTGGGTTGCAAGGACAGAATTGTCTTTTTCAAGCAAATTATATAAACAGTGATTGAACCACATGACACTGTTCCAGCAGTTCAGAAAAAGTTAACAACGTGTCAGTGAATCTATAGCGTTTAGCTTTGCGTAGCCGTTTATTTATACGCCCTACATTATCTTCACTGATGTAACTATCCCATGCAGACAAAGCATATAAAACCTAACTAAAAATTATTGCATAAAATACTATCTTTAAACAATCATCATTTAGTCCTTGTTAACGCATCTGTTGCAACAAGTAAAATCTATGCGATTGACGAGATACGTGGTCATCTTTGAGCATGTGTGCAGGAAAATTATGAACACCTGAGCAACTGTTGTAACAGTGTTGATATTTATTTTGCCACAGAACATGAAACATTTCATATTTTTCTTACATACAATGCGATTTTTAAGTTGTATCTTTTGTAGTTTTAACAAATTGTAATTCAGAATTCTCAAGGTAATGCAGCAACATACGTAAGGTATGGTGGGAAGTATTATATGTCTTTTGTTAGAAATTTCAGTCGCTTTCAAGTAATGTAAAAAGTTTGAAAATCGGTTAAAATTCGACAAAGTAGCAGTTTATTTACATTACAAAGTGGCACTTATTTATGTGGACACGGTGTAGATCTAGATACTGCCTAAAGCTGCAGGTCAGCTCGCCAGTCCATAGTAGCCACAAGAGTTATCCATCTGATGGACGGCTGCTGAGGACAGTTTGAAATGTACCTGTTGGTCAGTTGTGTCTGTGTACGTTTACTTGTCTGCAAAGATCAGTGGCCAACAGCTGGTATTGTAATAATGCTGCTATGTGTAGCAGCCTGTTCACCTACAGTGGCTGATGGTGAAGACGAGCTGATGTCAAAGCCGACGGCAGACAAGTCTGAAGAAATGTTGCCAATGTTGGCGAACGGCGTCCCACCGAGCCTGATCTTGCCACCGTCCGTGACCGGAGATACTCGTCTAACAGACGACGACGTTGCTCAGCCACCTGGCATCTCATGCACGGTAACACAAACACCGCTCACTAACGGTGTATGTAATATTGACCTCAACAGTCGGGGCACACGCGATCAGACTAAACAAAACCAATTGGTCAGATTAATTATTCATAGTCAGCTATATTGAAACATACACGGGCTGATGCATCCAGGTGATTAATCGGCTTTTGTGAAGACATTTTCATCCTCAATAATCGCATGACTGTCAATGTAACAAGTAACTACAGTACAGGCTAATGTATCTATCTGATAGCTGAGTGCTCGACAGATGAGATAGAACTGCACCAGTGAATATATTTATTTGTGTGATGTAAGGTGTTCGGTGACTACGGTGCGTGTACATAATTGCATACCGGTTAAGTAATCCCATGCATGTACGTGATTTTATGCAGGGTTCTGTTGATGGTCAGGTCAGTCCTTTGCCACAGTTTACGCCTAAACGCAGCAGGTATATTACGTTTCTTACATTGATAATTAGATCTAAAGTCGAGGACGAATTATTTCGTGTGTACATTATATATAATGCAGATAATCTACACCGAGTCCGGATTAAATGTGAACCCTAGAACACGTTGGAAACTTTATCAAAAACAAAAACTTTCCGAGCATTCCAGGGTAACAGAAAATTTATGCGATATAACAGTGAATAGATACTGAGCTAAATTATGTATGTAAGCAAATGTTTAAACCATTCAGTGCAGGCACAAACGTTATGTCACAGGTTATCTTTTGTTGGGAAAATACGTTTTTTGCTGTACCACAAGTAAAGACACAGGTATCGTCTTACAATAACATGAAGACGGTGAAAGACATGAAATTTCTTTGTTGTGTCAAGTTGCAGTCGTGACGACGACGAAGTGTTTAAATCACGACGTAAATCGCACCGACCCATCACGCTGCGGCCTCAAATCAGTTTCCGATCTGCGCAGGACAAGCTGTTGTCAGGTGATGTCGAGCGACAGAGCGTCCAGCGGGCGAGTGAGAGCGGGTCAGTTGTCAGCCCACTGCATGAGTATCCTCGACACTCCATCAGTATCGTTCAACACAATTCCTTCAACAGTTACTTTCGACCGGCGCTGATCCCTCGTCGCCGATATCCGCTGTCCCCGCCTCCGCTGTCCCCGCGGTCACCGCACCAGTCGCCCGCCGACCAACCCTCGCCATCTACCGAACAGCGAACTCTACCGACACGGTCTCACAGCGTCCTCGTCCCGTCTCCGCCACACCGCCTCTACCGCAAACAGGTCACCCGACCGAAACAACCAGCCGCGGATGGTGCGCGGTCGCCTCTGGGCAGCAGCGTAGTTCTTGCAATGCGTCGTCGTTCGACAGTGCACCGACGTGTTAGTAGCAGCACTGGGGGAACTCTGCCGGCCAACCTCGGACGCAGGAACACGGTCGTCGGGGGCGGCGCAGCAGAATGTCTTCCGCCACCAATACCGTTGAGCCTGCGAGAAATCTATCGGTTGAGCCGTCGAGGCTCCCTTCACAGTCGGCACAACAGTCACGGGCGACGACAGTCGACGTTTTCTGTGCTACGCTTTGAGAAGGACACCGCGTGGACGTCGTCAAAGGCGAGCGTCGGCGTGTCGCGGTGTGAGTCGGGTCGTAGTCGGCGGTTGGCATCGGTGGGTAGCGGACTGACAGGCGACGGCGACGATGTTGCCGTGGACGTCCGACGACGCCGCAGTTACGTCGACAGTGATGAGTGGAGGCAGCATATGGAGCGGGGCAGAGATCAACCACGACAACAGTCTCTGTCCAGTCACACGACCCACGATGACGCCGGCAAAACGCACACATTCAGCATTATTCTCGTCGGTCTTCTGGCGTTTGCTTTTATAATTGTATAAATTTCTTGATTATATTTTTTGAATCTGTCAAAAGTTTTCCATTTGCGCAACAATTAATGTCTGGCCGGGACATGGTTAAAAAGTCCTTGGTTCCATTTTCGCATGGATAGTATAACGTAAGAAAATTTTTTGGTCAAGTTGTTTACAATTAACATACACGTTAACTGGTTATGAAGGATACGCAATATGCCTTAGCGGTCCCAAGACAACACAGCTTGGAAGTGAGCTACCGTTCTGTGCTGACAGACTTGGTTACAAGTTTGTTTCCACATAAAGCTTTGTTTTGTTGGGGCCGCGTCATACCGGTCGCAGACCGGTGCCATGCCGTAGGCATGGCCGGCTGCGGCCATAGTAAGATCGCGCGCGTGCGCGCGTACTATTTGTATTGTATGTGCTTGGCACCCGCTGACTAGTGTGTAGAT
>Ga0126335_1000735_pt1 | contig 16711 bp, 15 predicted proteins | sample OlaspJWI45metaG_FD_108409 | JGI IMG/M metagenome (GOLD analysis project Ga0126335, IMG submission 108409) | Marine gutless worms symbiont microbial communities from Oahu, Hawaii - Olavius sp. 1 OAHU.JWI-45 metaG | ecosystem: Host-associated > Annelida > Digestive system > Unclassified | place... | reverse complement strand
GTATATATATAGTCTTGAAAAGTATAGTATTCTGAATATTTGTCCAATTATAATATATGGATATTCTACTGGGCAACTACCAATTCATCTTAAAATTAATCATGAAATTAGTAGTGTAGATATTATAGTTTTTATTGGTGGTATAAATCTTGATGTTTGGGCTCTAATCGCATTGAATGCATTTTTCACTGGCGGATTGTCAGTGAATTTTAGGGGGCAACCATCTTATCGTAGGCCTATGGGTGAAACTTTTTGGTCTAAGCTTACCTTCGAAGAGAAAATATGTTGGAATTTTTATCGAGAAAAATGTGGAATATGGTAGATTGGGGCCCAGCTGGAATGCCCCCCACAAATCCACTAATACATTTTCTTTTTATTTAATGACTTAAATCTAAAACCAAGTCCATGTACCCGGTAACTGAAACCGGGTACCCGGTTCCTAATATGGATAATGCTGCAAATCACTACTTGTAACAATGTACATAGTTTACTTCCAGACTTATGTAATCTTATGTTTATGAAATTATTGTGGTCATGTTGATTATTTGGGTGATTTTTTATACTGACTTTGCAACCTTTTTTTACTGCTTTTCACATGTTTTCTTAGTTTTAAGGCTGCATCGAATGCATGAGATACTGACTATTGTTCACAGTGTCTGTGTGTCAGTCTGTCTGTCACGAGGCTTAAGTCGGCAGCTGCACGTTCAGTGTACGCTGTATGCAGTGTGTGTGTGGGGTCATTCGGTGCAGCCTTTGCCAAATGACTTTGGCCTCTTGTTTTATGTTTTATAGATTTGTTCATTTGTTATTTCTTGTATTTGGTGGATTAAGTTTGCTGTTCATCAGCTGCTCATTGCATGTTAAATATTTGGTTGTCATATCGTTGTGATATTTGTCAGATTTTGTTTATTTTTGCTTTTTCTTTCTTTGTTTTAAAATATTTTATCAGTGTGCATCTTTGATGTACATTTTATGCTAATTTCTGTTGACTTATTTCGATGTTTCATGTTTGTTTTGTTTTATGTTTTTCTAATGTATAGTTGCTGTGAATGGTATTGCTGAGGAGATGTCGGATGTGGAAGAGCAGACGTCAATTCCGATGGAAGGCCAAACCATTTCAGTAGTTTAAACTTGTTTGTCGATGCAAAGTGCTCAGTAGATTATTAGATTATGACTTTCATTTGGATTTGATCCATGAGGTAGTAGCAGTGTATTCCGAATGAATTCACCAAGTGTATTGTAATTTGTACTAAGTCTTTTTTGTATTCTTCGTCATTTGAATCAATGTCCATAACTCTGGGTGATGAATCTTGCATGGCTATTACAGTCTTTTATAATAAATTCGATTTGTAATGATGTAGTTAAGCTGTATAAGCTATGTCACCTCCATATTGTTGCATTAAGGTATATACAGCAGATACTGTGTTATTATCATATTTGGTAAGGTGGCACTTAATTTTTGTCAGTGCTGTGCACTGAGTTTCATGGATGGCAAAATAAGCTGGGTGTCTGGCTTGAACACTTTTTCTCCAAGCAATATTTCATAACTGAGAATGCCTAAGAATGTCAAATTTAGCACAAAGGCAGCGTCTAGTATGAGTATGATGCACGCACTTAGATTTTTAGAAAAGGTTTTTAATTGTGGCAAAATTTGCCAAAAAAACGTGAAAAGGGGCCAAAAAATGTGAAAAAGAGCACATTCTTCTCCATGCACTACCGTAGAAACCACAAATAGTAGAAATGCAGAAATTGGCACAAATGTAGCCCATTGCTTGAAGATGATAAAACTGTGCACTGCTTTAAAATTTTGCATTATGCACCATGCTTTGCTTTAATAATACACGACACGAACAGTTTGGCTCGTTGGCGAGGCGCCAGCTGACTGGGCCAGGCCTGCAGGCTGCGGCGGCAGCGCCGCAGGCCTGGGCAGACTCAGCACTGTATGCAGAATGGGTCGGACGAGGGAGCGAGCTATAGATAGTAACATGACGTCACTGACATAAATATGTTAATTCAGTCTTCCGTTGACCAGAAAACTCCCGTCTACATAGGCTCAAGTCCGCATCTAAACTGGCGGCGTCTGGGGAACGTGTAGAACACTGAGGACTCCTGTGACAGTAGTCACCTTACTTACTCACTAATAAAATATTTTACTTGTCAACATTACTTTAAAACATGTTTTAATGTAATGTTGACAATGATAATGAAATTTGTGGCAGGGAGAGCATGTATTAAACTTGCAAGTGCTTATATAAAAGTTTTTTTTATAGATTTTCCATAATTTGCATAAATTTTCTGCTGTTTCCTTATAATAGTAGTAATAATTTACATTTTTATCTCCCTGTGAGCTCATTATGTTTAGTGGTGGCAAATAAATTATGTACATGAATGTTTTTGTAGTTGTGATGCAATGCCGCATTAATTTTGTTTAACTTCATTTCATGTTACGTGTTGCTGTATGCAGTCATTCATTTTCAGTTTTTTGCTTATAATTTGTCATAATTATGTTTGTTTTTAAATTTTATTTTGATAGCAATCGATGTGCTTTTTATGGATTTATAAACGGAGTGGAATTTAATAGTCATATGTCTCGCATCTCATCTTAAGCATGCATTTGCTGTTGTTCAATCAATAGCCAGAGCAGTTCATTTTTCATTGTCTTTTATAGACATTTTGCTTCTGATTTTTTCATTGTATTGTGACGTGTTTTGTCTCAGTTGAACACCAAATTAATATTTGAACATCATAGTCTCACATCGTGACTGTTTATTGAATCTGTTATGTAACTGTAGATGTTGTCAAGCATGTACACATTGTGACTTCTGTTTTTAATTGGTTTGTGTTTTGTGGGAATTATTTGAATTATTCTTTAAATATTAAGTCATACTGTCTTGTAGTCATCTTGTAATATGCAAGTTCAGTTATGAATTCTTGCGATGAATTGCATACTGGACTGCATACTGCATTATTGACAAGCTAGCTTGTAATTTTCTTCAACTGTGGTAATTGAAGACTGCATAAAATTGATTCAACTTGGCTTCCGGATGCGTACGTGAGAGATTGGAAATGTGAATCGAAATATGGATGGGTTACCATTGCAGACTTGTAATTTGCCTTTCAATGTTAACTTGAATGAATAGCATTAACAAGATGTAAAACGTCAAAAGCATTTTGAAGAAAAGACTAGTGAATGATCGATAGTTGAATGCAGCAGCAGATCGTTTGAGATGGCATTTTCAGCACTTCTGTGTTCAGACTTTGTTAAGGCTGGCTATTCGCATCTGGTGCATGAACAAACAAAAATTAGGATTCGTCTACTGGTATATTTACGTGTTCGCACTGCGAAATAAAGTGACAAGATTCCTGGACCAGAATCAAATCACCCGAATTTTGTATCGATTCGGTCTTTCCAGGCGATAATATCACGAAAAGTTGTACGTTTTAGTAGGCCTGTAATCGCGCTGACAGACAAGCCAACCAACAAACCGAGACAAAAACAGCTAAGCGTCTTGATACTGGCATTAGGCTACGTGTAGCCTGTTCATGGACGAAGAAGGAGACAAGGAGTTATAAGACTTTATAGACTAATAGAAAGTCGTATTTAGGGTGGGCCAAATTAAATGGGGCCACGCATTTCAGCTAATAACTTAAGAATTGCTGCTCTGATCTTTACTATTTTTGGTAAAAAAACAAGTCCATTTAATTCTTAACGTGACAACATAATCTGCATACATTAATTATGCAAAATAAAGTGGCGCCATCTGGTGAATGAAAGGCATGGTAATAAATAACGATCGGCCATCGTCTTTTGTTATGTTGATCAAAGCTCTAAAAAGTAAAGAAAATTACAGTTAAGTTAACAAATAACAACAATGACTGACATCGCTGTGAGGTAGTTAAGTACTACCATCATTGGTGTCAACAATCTAAGTAAGTAAGAACGTTCGTTTTTTGTACGGCTTAATAAGGACAGAATGTTTTCATGGTCATTTTCATTCGTTAGATGGCGCCGCGACATTTTCTTAAACTAATAGCTAAAAATGACAGATTCTAATTAAAAACGAAATGATGTTGAAGTTTGCCAAGAGTGATTTAGATCTGTTCAGTATGTTTAGAGTTACAAGCTATTGAAATGAGTGGCCCCGTTTAATTTGGCCCACCCTGTATGTGCTTTCCATTGGTACCGAAATCGGTGACCTTGAATGACCTTGAACGGCGTTCAAAACTTATATCTCCAGTTCTATTGCGATGTTTGGATGCACGAAAGGGTTTTCCACTATGGCCGATTCAACGGTTTAGGCGCCATCTTTATCACGTAACCGGAAGTTACCATACCATTAAATTTTCGCTACGCACTAGCATCTAAGTCACAATAAATGAATACTTTTAAGCAGCGTCTTAGAATCACACTCCGTCACGATTTTAGACGCCACTATTATCGTCATAATTCCATCTCTTCGTTCTTTGCTACAAGATGGTGAGTGACCAAGACGACGCCCGCTATCTCGGCGGTAGCTGAGCTTTTGTTTAATCTGCTAAACTAAATACAAAGTTGTGCAACACGCAAAAGCGCGTGCATACCGGCACATGGTATTCGTGTCGCTGGCTATAAGTCTCGCGTCATGAATGACGTCATCGATACCAGTGCAGAGGTTGAGCGTCGTGTCATGGCGTCACAGATTAGATGGAACAGACATGAAAGGTCTCGATTATGTAGGTTATGTAGCTTAGGCTACGATTATAAATGATTTTGGAGCGTATGCACAAATCGATAAATAGATGCTGTTTTCAAAATCATTCTAAATTGTCTCTACTTTTGCTCACGTAAAATTCGCATGGTGTGCTGCACATCCCATAGAACTTCCATAAAAATCAAGAACAAATCCGTGGTAGGCCATACTGTACAAAATTTCTGCATGTAATTCTACGGGAACTTTTACCACGGACGTTTAGTGGAAAGCCATGGATTGTCGTAATATCATTTCATGATCCATGTGTAAACCACTGAAATTTCCTGTGGGACAAATTGACAGAACATGTGTAAATTACATTTTATTTCCCCCCTCTCCATATAGAGGAGTTTTAATTTTTCACAAGGCTAGTCTGTGGTTAACAGCTTCAACTAACATTAACACAAAACGACGACGGTAATCACTGCACAAGCACAATAATAGCCTCATGTAAATGTAATGTACCGTGTGTACACTGTACACTGCAGAGTATGAAGAGCGGAACAAGGACAACGTACCAGAGCCGTACATTCCTCCGCCGGAAGTGACGAACCGACTGGCGGAGCTGCTGGACGAAGACGACGTGGGTGGCGCAAACAGTGTTCAAGTGAACAATAACGAACATGACAGCAATGTCGTCGAGGCGGAGGTCTACGCGGCTGTCGATCACGACGCAGACGCAGACCTACCGCCGCCGCCACCGCCCGACTACGACCCTGCTTTCGACCAGGTAACAACTACTCGTAGGAAACTGGCGGATCTAGGATTTTGTGTATATCTGGAAATTAAACAGCAGGAGACACACGACCCGAAAGAAGGGGCCCGGCCAGTGCCACTGACATGTGATTGACTGATTGACCCATTTGAGGAACGATTGATGGATAGCTGAGTCAGTGAGAAGTGTTTAGCTTACTGGGTGATTTTCGAAGAGTCTTCCTAGGCAATTTATTGCAAATATCTACAGGTGTTTTTGTATACATGTCGGACTAATTGTCAGTCCATTTGTATAATTTTCGTCGACTGAATACTGTGTTGTTTGCAGGAAATGATGGATAGCCTCGCCTGATGAAGATAAAGTGAATGAAATCAGCGTCTTTCGTTTCGTTTCCAGAAGTACGCTAACCCCTTCCGTTGCCATAATCAAGACGATGCGTAGCGTATATCCAGTATTATAGCCGACGTAGTAGACCGATGAGCAATTTTGATGTACGTTTGACTTAGAAATCTTCTAACATACACGCTCCAGGCTGCGATATTACCGAAGGTTTAGACGACATTGTGCAGAATGCCGTAGGTGTGTAGGCCTACAGACAACATTTACTGTGTGAATAGCATGTGCTTAGGCCTTACGTAACTGTGCTGCATACCCGCACGCTTTCAGTTCGTCTCTGCCCTGTATAGGCCTACCGTAGGCTTAGAATCCAATAACATGCATTTATAATGTTCGTACGTCTTACGACCCAGTATGCACATAGCTTGGCCTAGGTCTTCGCTGTAAAACATAGCATAGCAATTCGTCGATGAATGGTTGTTGGTATACTATGAAGTTTTATATTCATGCATTTCTAATTGTGCAGTGTCAGCGAGGTTGAAGGCGTGCGCGCAGTTACTATGTCAACTTTTGGCGGCGAGGCCGCAGATGTGTTAGGGGGTTCGAGTGGCTGTATCAAAAAACCCAGAGTACTCATCGTCAATGTCACAATCATATGTCTTCAAAGTCGCCATGTTTTCAAAGTTTGCTGCCTCCTGTGTGCTCGGAGAACGATATTCCAATTTGCAATTGACGTATACTACGGGAATTTAAAAACTGCAAAAATGCACAGATCTCTATTATTCTCAACGCTTAGGCCGACGCGGACCCACTAGTCTGACACCTCAGGCTTCGCTGCTGTCGATTTTAGCAACAATACTTTCACATCGATATTCGCGGCGTTCGTTCGCTCTTCTATTTGATATTGATTACGTTGTACGTATGAGTCATGTAATGCAGTATTGCAGTAGTCGTTGTCTGCTGTCGTGATGTTATGATCACATGCAGCGAGCGGTCGCTCTGTTCGACGACAAGTCTGTAAATTGTTTACTCATCGTTGTCGACTTATTGTGATCCGAGGTAGCTAAAGATAAGAAATCAGCATTAAATACTGCTGCTATAGTATGCGATTTTGCTGCACCTTTGCGGTCGGTGTCCGCCTATTCAGATGTGGTACAGTGACATCATTTTGTAGGCCTTCTTCATGTGTTGTGCATATTGGACTGCTGGCATGGCATGCACGCTATAGCGCATGATGCCTAAATGAATGTTACTTCAGGAAATAGTTTCATTAGCATTCCATCTTTGTTTGTCTCTTTTCCCACTATATGGAGTCTGACAGCGTAAGAACTGCACTTTCAATTATGCTGGACGTAGTCTATAACTAATAATTAATAACTATCTGCATCTTGCAGAAAGAATAGCGTAGTATCCCATGGCTACTGAATTGTAACTTTACTGCACTGTATTGAACGATTAAAGCTTATAGGGCACAAAATAAATAGGCTTAACGGCACAGTGTTGTACGTTGCCACTCTGTAAGCGAACGCTGTTTTGTGTGTGACTTGCGCCTTGTCACTACCAGTGGAGCATAGTCCACAGACCACTCATCTCCACCCCGCTCTGTCTTGTGCTGCCGTCCGTCTCCAGCTTTCTCCAGCTAAACCTGAAGCCCGCTGACCACATTTCTTTTTCCAGATCTCTTTTCCTAGTGTTTTTCGGTCGTCCTCTTCTTCTGTGGCCCTATGGCGGCATCCACTGTAGCACTTGTTTGGCAATGCTGTCATTGCTTCGTCTCAGTGTGTGACCGATCCAGTTCCATTTTCTTCTTCGAAGTTGTTTCTAAGACTGGATGTTCACTCGTTTTATTCCACAGTTTCTTGTTAATTATTGGACAGTGTATATTCAGAATCCTTCCTTTGTTACGTGTACATGGAAAATTAGACAGAATATGCGAATAGTTTGAGTCTAATGAGTTTCGGTAGATGTAAGAACTAAGAAAAAGATATCGATCGCAGTGACAGGATGTCACTCTAAATAGAATGAAGAAATATGATCTAGTTGACGACGTTAAAACTGACCGCCGGTATGTTGTATGTGTGTTGCCAAATTGGATTTTCGAAGGAAACATCTGGACCACTCAACACCTTGTGGGAGGCCATTAGCTACATACCCACCAAAGTTTTTGAAAATATCTTGATCGGGCGCAGAGATATGCTCCAGAAACGAAATTCGAAACGGTTTTTTGGCGGCGGAATTCTACTTCCGGTTCCAATTTCGACAACTGTCATCCTTGGGAGACTTTCCTGTGTATCGTCGTACAAAATTTCAAGAAAATCGCTCAAGCACAATTGAGTTATTGCGATTCCACTTTTCTATACATACCTTTAAACCTACATTACCAACGGTACAGCGACACAGTGTCGTCATGCAGGCCATCTATTACATCTTACTCACGTATACATGACGATTGGTTTTGCGGTTTTGCCTCGTTTACGTATACAGGTTTCACAGGACATAGGCCTAGACACTTACACCCCGCAGCACGTGCGTGTTATCACTCTAGACACTTAAGTTATAGTTCGACACATGGGCAGCGTCAGTGTCGGCCGCTGAACCATACTTTTGTGTCATAAATTGTACTTACTTTTTTACGAATTAATCGTTAACGATTATGGTTACATGTTGTTTCATTCACTTCGAAATCTCCCACCTGTCTCCGTTACTATGTAGCACACTTTGTCGTTAGCTACAATCGTTTGTTCGATAAACAACGGCGTTTTGTTTGATTATTTTTATTTGCTAATTATTATGTGATTGCAATTGTATTGTTATTGTTATCATTGTTGTTGTAGAAGGCATTACGAAGAAATAACAAAAACGAATTCTCTTTACTTTGTTCAGTATTTTACTGACAATGTTTGTCGACCTATTTGACGGCCAGATATCGCCTTCCCGTGTGTCATTGCCTAATTTGGCTTCATGGAATAGATTCGCTGGTTTCACGTTAGCGGTTAGCCTAAGTCTAGACGAAGTTGCTTAATTTTGTGTCCATCACATCACGAAGTACAGCAGGCCAATGCAAAGAATGTCTGGTTCTGCTATGTCTGTGTGCGTCATACTGACATCCTCACTCTTAGTACGGACGACTGTCTTCATAGAAGAGTTAGCTAGTCATTGGTGACCATAGACGCATATTTCATAAAACAGTAAACATAACGCAATCAGGCGGTACTTTTGTGCTAATAAAGTAGCCTACGTTTGTTTTCGGTGTATGTGGAATAAATTTTGACTTTCGCTATATATCGATCATACATTATCAGTTACATTCGCACATTAGGCCACCGTAAATAATGTTTGTACTTTAACACACTGGCGTTATCAATGATCGTCATACACATATTGTCAGATGTTTTTTTGAATGGCGTGCTTAGCTTTGCTAACAGCTGACTGAGCTGAGTTTTTGTCTGGCAATACGAACAGGCGCATGCGTTTTGTGGAGCGCCAGAGACATGCACTGATGGTTATTGTAAGCCGGCCAGCGACCTTGTGGTCATTTGCATTTACAACTGATAAATTTCTGTAGGCCTATGGCACGTCGAGGCGTTCAGACCGAAGTTCGTTTTCTACAACGAGCCAGCGAGACTGCTGAGATATTGTGTGGGAAACTACCGTCTGGCGGGGTCGGTGCGGCCTCGATCGTCGGACTCGGAAAGTATGATGCGGCTGTTGTGTGCACCACACTCAGCAGCCGCGCCGCTTACGTCAACGGCAGACTGCAGTATCTCACCCAGCTCTCTCTCTGGTTATTTAAGTCCAGCTCCGTCGAACTAAAGACCCACATAGCTGCTGGCTAGATGGACGCCAATCATTACTCTACACCACAAGTCTGCGTTCTACCGTCCTCCAACCGCCAGTGCGCCGGCAAAACGTTTTAAATTAGATATAGTGTCCAGCTACAGAATGCAGTTGTGCCATCAGAAAACACTGCGTTACGTATATACATACATACATTTCATGGCCACAGAAGCATAAAACATAACAGAATTAGTCAAAGAGAAACATTATTTTTTTGCAACTGTGGTCGCACAAAAATAAAATGCATTAGTTGAAATACATGGATTCATACTGTCATAAACTTCATAAACGTTGTAAAATTTATAAAGAAAAATATCAAATCCTTAAAAATGATACTTTGTTTAGAAATATCGCTAATTAGTTTTCTGTTTCATATCCTGAAACATGGGTAAAAACACAACCTGCTAATTGCAAACGTAACTTCTAAGCTTCACTGTACTGTATTGTAATGATTTGGAATGTTCTGAAGCGTTGAAAAGTGCATGGATGATCTGTTTTATGGATCGTACGGGCGGACATATGAACTTGGTGGTCATGTTTTGTGGTCTACGGGCCTATAGGTAAAGTAGCCAAATGATCCTTAGCTAGCCTATACTGTTGACGACAGTCATTGCAAATAAATCTGCGCTTGTCTATGCTTATTTATTTTATGCGGAAATCACAGAAATAAGAAAATAGAAAATGTTCAGAATAAGAATAAACGACAGGCATACTGACAGAAAAAAATCTTGAATATTGGAAATTACAAAACTGTTTCACTCGATAGCGTCATTAAGAGAGCCACCCGTGCAAGCACAAAACCTGCGCACGCAGGCCTGCGTCGTTGGCGACGACTGAAAATGCAACGTATCTTCAAGCACGGAAAAAAACACCGTCGCGCATGCACTCGTATAAGTCGCGAGTGTAAGTGTAAGCAGAACTTGAGGGTACGCAGTTGGAGCAGCACTAGATCGCTGTTAAGGGCGGTGCTTTGTCCGCGTTGAGATAGCGCCAGTTCTCGGCTGGATGCCCCTTGCTCCGCGAGCCCCAGCCAGCTGTCGATTTCTCTGCATGGTGGATCTGGAAAGCAATGGCGGACATACAGCCTCAGTCTCCGCAACAGGGAGTCCAGCAGGTGAAAATTATTTCATCAGTAGGCGGCGGATCTGGCACCCGACCACTGCAGATGATACCAAACGTCGTCGACGGTCAGTAATTATTGCTGTTTATTTCTTGTTCTGTCTGTAGCTAATATAGACAGACAGACAGACAGATCCACCAGTTTCTCTGTCAGCTTCTTGCCGGCGTATACGTACATTGCGACATGTTTTTCCGCTCGTTTGCAGGGAAGGAAGCATCAGCAAATTGTTATTGTTGACGACAGGTTACACAGATTCAGTGTGATACGATAGGCCTGCAAGTCCGCAATTATAGTTATCTTTCGTGTTCTTTAATTGACCGATTGGTAACATCACTCAAACAATTCACTAATGACTTTCTTCTCTGTTCTAACGTCTTGTTTTAAGGCCAACCACAACACCGCTTTGTGTGGCCTAAGATCAAAATTTAAATAAAATAAAAAAACATAAATTGTCAGGGACAACAAATTGCCAAATTCGAACGTCATAGGTCTACAATATTTATTGAATTACAAGTCGTAAAACTGTGCTTAGTGTCTGCGCTTTGCGCGAAGTATTACGGAACTGCTGTGGTTTAATGCTGCGTAATGCTGGAATGCTGTATGGACTGCTGCGCGAACACAAACTTACTTACTTACTTACTAGCTGAATCTGCCTGCCGTTGGTTTAAGTTTCAATTCGGTTAATGGCATAACATATCTCGGTAATTCAACAGAATGTAATGCAACTTGATATTGTATAGGTGGCTCAGGAACAAGGCCGACACCAATCGTACTCAACCCCAGTCCTGCTGGTATCCAGATCCAGTCGTCATCAACTCCCGTCATGATCCAGTCGTCAGCTGGCGGCCAGTTACCGACTGCTGGCGGTAGTGGCGGAGTCATGATACTGCAGTCAGCGGCGTCTCCGTCGTCACCACCGCCGCCCCAGCCCGCTGCTGTCGCTCCCGGCGGCGGCATCGTGATCCGGTCGGCGACAGGTGCGCCCGTGCCGCAGCCGTCCTATAATGGCCCGGCCGTCGGTCAAGCGCCACCGTCAGTTGTCCAGCCTCAGCCGGTAGCCATCACTCCGTCGCCCGCCCCTCAGGTCGGCGGCGTCAGTCCAGCGAGTGGCGTTGTCAGAGTAGGACCCACGGCACCATCACCACAGGTCTACAGTCAACCCCAGCCGGCTCCGATGTCGTTGAACCAGCCTACCGCCACGGCAGCACGTCCCACCACAGCGGTCGACCAGACACGGTCACCTGCCACAGCTCCGGCGACAACCGGCAAACCGCGTCTGACGCCGGGCGAGCTGCTATCCAAAGCCGACCCGGTCTGGGTCTGCGGCTTCATTCTGGCCGTCGTCGCCGTCGCGTTCGCTACGATGGTTTTCGAGGATGAAGTGTCGACGACGTGGTTGCTTCTATTTGTGTCGGCCGCGTCGGTCGGCGCCTTTGTTAAGCTGCAGCTGTGAGCACTCTTGTGCTCGTTCGTTTCTGTTTTCTTTCTCTCGCACGTCATCATCTTCTACCCAAGCGCAGTGTGTGACGATGACGGACTGACTCATGGTGTGACATAGTTCAGGGTTTCGCATGCCCACTCGTCGCTGGTCGTTCGTTTTCGTGTTTCTTGTCGCCTCTAAGTAGGAGGCACCACACTCGGCCAAAATGTGCACAGGCGTGGACGTAGGTTTCAAAGAAGGGCCGCAGCAGGACTTTAGCTTCAGCTAGTCGGTATGGTAGTGCACTAACGTTACAAGCTTTTCTATCAGGGTCCTGGGAGGAGCCCCCGGTCGTACTTAGGTGACATCATGGATGTGTTAAACGTCCAAAAAATAATAATAAACGTTAATAAAAGCGTTTATTAGAATTCTTTTGTAAACGTTGCCGACGTTTATTACATCTCTGGGTGACATATCCAGCTTTTCTCAAAGCTGAGAGAGAGGTTCCTCTTCTGCTAGAAAATTTTAGTGGCTGAAAATAAGTGAATTAGTCGAATCGTCAAAGATACCAACTAATTTGGCCAACAATCAAAATGTATTGATACTTGCTGAACGTTACTGGCTCTTGATAATCTGTTTGTGGTTGTGCTTTGACGCGTTGACCTGTCGAAAGTCGGACAGTCAGTGTCGTGTCTGTCTGACCTATAAAAACCAGCCTGGATGATTGCACTGTGGCACTACGTCAGAAACCCTCGCGCCTTTGACGGGCTCGAATGCCCCCTTCCGAACTGTCGAGGATTTTCTGACAGTGACTTAGCCTTAGCATTACAGTCTTCGATTGTTCGACATCGAAATATCGCGTATGAAACAACAATTAGGCCTACGGATAACGAGGTTTGTCTTATCAATAAAGCATCTAATGTGTAGTTTTTGTGACGGTTTGTCTGATTGCACTAGCTGATCATGCTGATGTGTTAAGAGAGTTGATGGTGTAAAGTAAGCCTATGCTACGTTATCATGACTGGGGCCCCGCGGGGCTCAGACTGGCAAAGAACGGGTCTGTGTCTGTAGAATATGCGAATGACTGTCAAAATATGCATGTCATTAGGCTATGAGCACGACACGCTTCATCGATGGAGATGGCTGGTTAAACGCATGTTGCGTTTTTTATCAGCAAAGTCGTCGATGCAAATGTGACTGTTTAGAGTTGGATATTTATGTCGGAGTTCACAACTTCACATTACTGATCAATTATTGCCAGTAAATAAGTAAAGTAAAGTAAATAGGATATAGCAGTTTGTGAACTACACCTCACCGCCACGGGAAATCACATATCGTATGGGATCATACAGTGTTACCTGCCACCCGGCAGAGGTGACTTTCCCGCCTTTACCCCAGCCGAAGCTGGTACTCGATTTAGCGACCCCGAAGGGATGCAAGGCTGAGTTGACCTAGTTGACCTAGGTGGTGGTTACACCCAAGATAGTTTACCCGAAAGAAACGGTCACCTACCTCAGAAAAAAACCGGCAATGCCGTGACCGGGATTCGAACCCACGAACGCGAGTCGAGAGTCCGACAACCTAACCACTACACCACCGAGCCACCAGCATAAGGTGGCTGTCACTTGAAGATAGGCCTAGTTGCTACTTCTAAAAGCCACTGTGTATAAGACTATGTTCAGTTCTTATCTTATTGTCGTTACTTTTATATATCTTCCGTGAAAATTAATAGTAGGCCTATACTTATGGCTTATTCAGGTCCTTTCAGATTCCTCGCCTTTAAGGTTAGGGTTAGCAATAGGGTTAGGGTCGGCGTTATTTTTGTTATTTTATTGCACTTGGTTTACGTAGGCCTAACTACGATCAACGTTGAAATAATTACGGTAGATAACCCCGAGCTGTTATTGTGTGATTTTGTTGACCGACAGCAGTTGTTGATTATCTTGTTGATGCGTTTTTTTTATAATACGTCTGCATGCGACATGTGTACATGTGGCGGTTCAGTTTTGTGACGACTTCGTCACCGTTTTCGTTTTGTGCACATCTTGAACCAGTAGTCAAGATTGCAGTTTCGTTCTGACGTACGATAATTAGTATTCTCTGACAATAAAACTGTTGATGGGGATGGTTGATATGCAGCGTCGACTATTGTTTTGCTGCTGTAATCACAAAATGCAAGAATCGACGAACTCGGTCAACGCCACGCACAATGAGAACTTTAGCATATTTAACGTTGGCCGACATTAATATGTAATACATCTGTTAATATTCATATATTCTGAAATATTTAACTTTCATTCTACCATATCTAACAGTACTACCTCGACTTTCGTTGTAACAGAACTGTAATCGTATATACATGTACACTCGTTATGAACAACAGAATAGGATAGAACAAAATAATTACCAGGGACGGATCCAGAAATTGTTGGAATGTGCTTCGGGCGGCGGACTAAAAGAATTGTACATGTATACTAAGAAAAGGTAGTCAGCTGGGCCGTATTTATGTAGGCCTACTACACCTACACTTTAGTGCATCAATTATACAACTAAAATCACATGATTGTCTCGGTCAGTTGGAAATATAACGAACAACAACGTTTTCTAGTATATGATAATTTCCGGATCAAAAAAATACCGTGGTTATGGTCGAATCATGGTTCAAACTGGTTGTACCGTGGTTTGCAACCATAATTTTGGAGTAGTCACATTTATTGTCTCTTGTACCTTGAAAACCGATGTAAAACCGCAACTTACAGTTTATGTTGCCGAAAAACCACAGTACGATCTTGGCATGGATATTTTTGGACCAGGAAAGTATCATATAGCCACTTTTCTATGGTAGATTACATTCGCAAATAAGAAAAAATATATAAAGATTGTTAATCCATTAAATGTTGCACACCATATAACTACAGTCTGCAGCAATACAGTTACCTGCATTTATGTATGTATTGCATCATGTTCATGGCAGATCCGGCTTTTGGGCACAAAACGATGAAAATTTGTGGTCATCTATGGCTCACAGAAAGGTCCGATTTTTTCAGAAAAAAACATAAATTCACCACTTGAATATTTGAGCCTTATAATGGGTATAAGTTTCGACAATTTTTTTGCGGGCGTGGGGGCAACGTCAACTATAGGAATGGTATCCACGTTCGTCTAGAAAACCACTATGGGGCCTGTTTTTTCATTTCCCGTGGATCGGCGCCTAACATTCATGCGCCTTTACGTACATTTACGGGCCTATGGTTGACATCGTCTACAATGTCAAAAATAGTTAATACTGTTAGTACGACTGACCAACACGACACACTAGATAGCACATACGGCATTAGTCGTGCACATCACGCAGTTACACAATCACTTCTAAAACACTTTCAATCGACATTATATCACACGGTCGTTCTCTTAACACGTCTGTGATTCTTATATAATACTGTTAGTCCATGATTGAAGTATTTGTTTTCGAGAGTTCATTTTAACTGATGATAAGTGACGAAAGTAATCTGGCGAATCCGTGGGGAAATCGGCATCCCCGTCTATAATACTAAGTTCCTTCTCCTCTCTAATCAAGACGATCTCAATCTGTGCAGCCGTTTCTGCAGAGCACAGGCGCGTTACAGACATACTGACAGACACACCACGCCACGGGATCATGGGTTGCAATAGTTCTAATCTCATGCATTCGATGCGGGCTATGAGCCTGTAGACTGAGATGATGGCGTATAGCGATTCCAAAAATGGCGATGTGTTTGATCATAATGAAATGCCAGATTAGCCGGCACAAAGATTTTAGATAGTCCTCGTAGAGTCGTATCCATCATACGATCTGGAGCTGTCAGTACGACATCCCTCGCAGATGAAGAAGATTGAAGACAGAACAGCGCACAGGACGCCTCCAGCGGCCACGAGGCAGCCCCAGTAGAAGCGTGGATTGCCTCCCGGAGCCTGTGGATCTCCCAGCTCCACTCCGTTCTCTTTCATTTGGAATGTCATGAACAGCCCTATCGACGCTCCGACCAGCACCGCTGAAAACATAATGCGACAGTACATAAGTTATTGTGTCAGCACTTGTGCGGCTTCTGCACCTTGTGCGTGCTTTGGGGTAGACCACTAGACCGCCAGTTTTGGCCTCGCCTGTATATGTAAAATGGTACCTATGCATTCATTATTGACGTCGTTGAGTGTCACTGCAAACAAGTTTAGCATGGATCTCTGTGGACGTTCTTAATTCTTGGCAAACGAGCGATGCACGACTCAGTAATAGCGCCCCGTAACCTTGCAACTCACATTCACCGGCGTAACTTAAGCTTAATAGTCTCTAGCCTACATGTTCTATCAGTCTTTCACGTCACAGGCTGCTAATATCTCAGCCACAGTCACCAGAATATCACGACTACCTGTACTCTGCGTTACTGCTTTTCGGATTTTTTATTTCTTTTTAAGGTCGCAAAAATGCATGAGATGCGGACTATTGCGATCGATGATCCCGTAGCGTGGGCGTCTGTCAGACAGTCTGTTTGTCTGTGATGCGGGCGACTGTTTTTACT
>Ga0126335_1000734_pt1 | contig 16719 bp, 10 predicted proteins | sample OlaspJWI45metaG_FD_108409 | JGI IMG/M metagenome (GOLD analysis project Ga0126335, IMG submission 108409) | Marine gutless worms symbiont microbial communities from Oahu, Hawaii - Olavius sp. 1 OAHU.JWI-45 metaG | ecosystem: Host-associated > Annelida > Digestive system > Unclassified | place... | reverse complement strand
GAAGACAGGAGGTGGGGAAACCCAGCCTGAACGCAGCACAGCCCTATGCTAAGGCAGTAGGCAGAGTGTTTCTTCTGGTAGCGGATGGTCCCGGACCAAAGGCCGTTAAACGGGACTACTACTACTACTAATGTGTGGTAGTAATGCAAATGATCCATCTTATCACAATCTGTATGTCCTGAAATCTGTACCTGAGTGATTGTATTTTCACGATTCACCATTGTCTGTAGAGTAGATGCAGTTCTCTTCTGGGCTAGCTGTATCAGTTTTCACTACAAAATAACAAATATTCCTCTTCAAAGTCAGTAGAGTCAGTTGCCTGTTAGTTGCCAATGTCAGACACAGATGCCATCTGGTGAGTGATTTTTTCATTGTGGGAACTTCTTCAAACATGAAATGCCATGCACACACTCTATCATCATCACCAGTAGCAGTGATGATGAGATGTACTCGTCATGCTCAGTGATGGGGGTTAGTTGTTTATCATTGGATTGTTTGGTGATAACAACAGTGAGATGATTCCAGCATCATTTGTGTGTATGTTAAATGTGAGATTGTATGCTGTATGTTTGCCAGCTGTTAGATACACAGACGTACGCCAGTGTGACAGACCTCATACCATCAGTGCAGTACACATTCAGTCTGGAGATACGACCATTGCCAGCAGGTTTCTGGAGTGATGCCACGTGGCTGAGACATACCACACTTGCTGATGGTCACTTACTTACTGTTATAGGAATGACGAGATAAAACACTTGCAGTTGTTATGACAGTGGCATTTGTCTAGTAGTGACTAACTTACTAACTTAGACTGAGAGAGTGTGTACACTGTACAGGTACATTGATATTAAAAACAACTTAACTTTAGAGAAATTGTATAAAACATTATATGTAATTGTACTGATCGGGATTGTATAGTATATTTCAGTTATATTTCCAGTGTTGCATCATTACAAACTTACGTTTGTAATGATAACTGTTGTACTGATGACTTAACATTGTTAGGTATAGTTATTAGTTAGCATGTGACACAGTTCACGCAGTTGCTGATTTGCAGCAAACAGTTCCAGCAGTGTTTTAGTGATGGTACTAGCAAATCTGTCCATACAGACAGGCACTGCATGTCATCTTCAGCCCCATCCCATTTTTTGCCCGCCCAGATCTCCCATGATACCTGTAGTGTAATCGTGATGGTGTTTGTGGTGGGTCCACTCCAACATTCACTTTTTACGCTGGAAGCGAGAGAGATAGCTATTCCATGGATGGGATCTAACAGGTTTTGTTTTGAATTTGCATTTGATAACTCGACGAATTAATTGATGAATTGACGTCGAATGTAAGTTGAATTGTCGACATGCCCGTAATGAATATTATCGATACGTTGGTGAAGTGCTGCTCAGACTTCAGGTCCCCATCTGAAAGTGACGACAGCTATTGTTCGAATTATTGATTCAGAAACAATATATATTCAAAAGTGATCAACATGCTACCGGATCTTGTAGGCCTGACGTCATTTTAGTTCCTTTTAGTTTGTTTCTGGGGTGGATTTTGCGGTCAAAAGACTTAAATTGGGGAAGTAACTGCTGTAACATTGATACTGAAAGACAATAAACAGTTATAAACATTAATTATTTATATATTTTTACTGTGTTTTGTTAATTTATCAATAGGTATTTTGTTTTAGATGTATCTGTCTTCCATTATGATACTTGCACACATTATAATGGCTTGAGCCGACTTTGGCCGACAACCTCTCCAATACCAATGCTTTATAGGTAACTCTGCAGCACGCTACAATACTCCGCTGCCATGGGCTTGCCACTTGTACCTACACTTGTATAGCAGGACGCCCCCAGTCATGGGGGGTGTGTCCATTCAATTAGACAACAAGTTTGGTCACATGTTCACCTATGCCAGCCTAGGCCCTAGCAGGTGTCGCCCGCAAGCTTGAGCCACACATGCTGCTGCTATAGCCCACTAAGCCCTGAATGCAAACATACACATTTTCTGCCACTCCGCTCCTCTCCCACCCGGCATCCTTTTTTGCACCTAAAATGATGCCTGGGGCGCTCTGGAGCTACCGTGAAAATTTAGAGGCAATCGTCCCTTCCATTCTTAAGTTATAAGCGAACATAGACATACATACAAAAATACACACAAATCACCCTAATGTATAGATAAATAGACAAAACTGCACTCAATTTCTTTATACTGTATATAAGCCAGGCTCTAAAACAGCAAAATTTAAAACTTTGAGATTGTGCGGTATAACAACCTATAGGTTTTGAGGTTTTTACTCAGGCCACTTTAAAAATTTCTTATGTGTGTAAGTTATGTAACAAATCACGTCGGCTAGATTCTACAGTTACAGCAGACGACTGGATGATATAACTGTGCAAGCTCACACTGTTTTAGAGCGATGGCTTATGTACTGTATAGAGAAAGTTGAGTGCAGCGTTGTCAATTTCATTTCGTATAGGACGTGAAATTTTGGCAATTACACGATGTTTACGGCCATTTTTGCCTAGCCGAATACTGTGCATGGGCATAAACAGCCATTTTTCTACTTTCACTCAAATTTTTAACGTAAAATTAACTATTTATAAATATTTCCATAGTTGAATTCCTGTTCAACTATGAAATTTGGTAGCAATTGTGGCACGATTTATGCATGTTGGGAGCAAAAAATGGCTTTTGTAATGCAAAATTTTCCAAATTTGGGGACTAGGAGGAGGGGTTACCCATTTTTGGTCCAGACCCCCAAAAGGTACTTTCTTGCCTGGAAACATGTTTTGGTGCCTAGATCATCGAGATGGTCAAGAAATGTGATCTGTAGGTGTGACGAAGAAAGCAAAAAAAGAAAGAAAAGAAAGTCGGAGATGTGGCACTGCCTATTTACCCAGACCACCCACGAAGAGCTATTGCCACCATATTTGTCATGTGGGGTGGGGTCTTGGACATAATCATATGTTTCAAGTTTCATTGAAATTGGTTCATGGATTTTGGCTCTATGAGGAGTCAGAATTCACCGTTTTTCTATACTTAGCACTGTGGCTTATATGACACGTTGGGGCTACTGCCCAACCGGTGATTTGATGACGTTTGCAGCCATTCAGAACCATGCCTAATTTCCTTCAACTAAAGACGCGAAGTTTTTTGCAATCCCACGGACGTTTAGGGCCATTTTGGTCATTTATTTACTGTGCATGCACAGAAATGGCCACTTTTTTACATCCAGGTTAAAATTTAACCGGGAATTGAGTTCTGTGTGTCGAGTTCCTTATGAGACCTGAGATTTTGACAATTGAGTCACATATTTAGCCATTTCTGGTCAATTTTCTACTTTGTGTGCACAGAAACGGCCACATAGCAACTTCCGGTTTAAAATTTAATGCCAGATTTGAGCTCGCCGTGCCTGATTTCCTATAGGACGTGAAATTTTGGCAATTACACTATGTTTACGGCCATTTTTGCTTAGCCGAATACTGTGCATGCGCATAAACGGCCATTTTTCTACTTCCGGTCAAATGTTTAACCCAAAATTCGAAATTCCCATAGTTAAATTCCTATTTGACTATGAAATTTAGTAGCGCTTGGCAAGATTTATGCATGTTTGGAGCGAAAAGTGGCTTTTGTAATGCAAAGTTTTCAAATTTGGGGGCTAGGGGAGGGGGTACCCATTTTTGGTCAAGACCCCCAAAAGGCACATCATTGCATGGAAACACGTATTTTGGTATATAGATCGTCAAGATCGGTAAAAAAAATGTGACCTGTAGGCATGATAAAGGCCAAAAAGGAAAGAAAAGAAACCCAAAGATGTGGCAAACTGCCTATCTGCCCAGACCACCCATGTAGAGCTACCCCCACCAAATTTTTCATGTGGGGTGTGGTTCCGGGCGTAGTCATATATTTCATGTTTCATTGAAATCGGTTCTGGGGTTTCGGCTTCACGAGCGGTCAAAATCCACCATTTTCCTATATTTAGCAATATGGCTTATATAACAGGTTAGGGCTACCACCCAGCTTGTGATATGCTATGACTGATCATGGTGCATATTGATGTTAGTCTTTCTTGTGATTATTTCATTTGTGTTTTGTTGACTGGTAACAGTTGCTGGTGAGAACCCGACAGTGACCGAGGGATCATTTACTGCCGTTGATTACGACTCTGAAACGCGCATTGTCACTGTTTTCTGGCAGGTCAGTTGGGTTTCATTTCTACTCTGTTGTATTTTGTTGTGCTTTGTGCCATATATTTGTTGCTGTATGTCTGTTGCTTGTCTATGACTGTGAAACACGTTGCCAGCGTTTTTAAGTTTGGTTTTGTTTAGGCACAACTGTTGTTAGGATAGGAGTGGTAGCATGTGGTGCATGTTGTAGCTTGTGTCGGAATGCCATCGGCATGATGTGAACTACAGCGTGTCCATTGAGTACCGCTCTGTGGACAGTCATATCACACGTGACTACAACTCCGGTACCTCGCATGGCCATCGCTTACGTAGTGTGCCACGCTGGAGTCGACATGTAGTTGGCGCTGACACGACGTCAGTGGAGCTGCGACTGTCTTCACGACTCAACTATCAGATCTTAGTCAAGTCACAGACGTCAGTGGGATTCAACACATCGCTGCATGTTCAGTCGCTTTACATCATGACTCACAGTATGTAGTTGCCACTGACACTGTAGTTGCCCGCCTTTGTCTTCAGAAACATTGAAATGAATGACGTGTGTTCTGTAACTCGTGCAGAACTCCAAATGCTGTTTGCTGTGCCGACTAGTTGACCGTGCTAACTGTCAGCCACGGAAATGTATAGCAAGACCCCCCCAGAGACACAGCTCTGGCCTGCAGTTGAGGTCTGCGTCAGGCATACAGTAAGTGTGTGAGGTGTGAAAGCATGGTGTCAAAGTTAGAGTACCACAGAGACCAGTACTGTGATTCCTGTATGTGCTAGTCTCTAGTACACAGTTTACCCATCACTGAGCTAACACTGCCACCGCCATCTTGATAGTGTTCTTGGCGGTGTTTCTGAACCCTGTTTCCCGGAAACTGTCCACCACTATTAAGACAGCACGCATGTCACTAATAGCAGTCTCAGTTTCTTGCATCTCTGATACCACGGCCCATTTAATGCTGTCAAGTGACCACCCACTCTTCATCACAACCTAAGCTGTCAGTTACACAGTCGGCTGGCGGGTGAGGTAGCGGTCGCCGACTGTCAAAGTATGGAGAAGAGGAGGGGTGGTAGAAGTTGACACCTCTGCAGCCCAGGGTTCGTGTGTATAATGCACCCAATGTTGTAATATGCCTGGACCACCCGGGCAGTTGCAGTATCACCTGGCTCTGTACTAAGTGAGACTGTGGCATCCAGTGATCTTGTCACTTGTCAGGTATCAGCAGACCAGCGGCCGGCACCGGCCAGTGGACTAGTGAGACCAATAACGGTTCGTTCACCACTGTGTATAGTCACACACTAAAATTGTTCTGCTCGCAATGCGCATTGGTTAAATGGTCACTGTCATGAGCCTAAAGACTAATGACAGTTATACACAGAGTAAGTATAGACTTCTCACTTCTATGAAGACTGCTTAGGTTGATGTGATTGCCTTTGAGTGTAAATGCAACACAGTGGCATGGACGTTTGCATATGCCTACACCATGCTATGAGATGCACAGTTGCCGGTCTGGGCAGGCCCACCGTCAGGCTTACAACGATTTACATGACTGTTTAGGCTTGCCTGTTGTCATGGACAACACGCCGCTGGCAGAGCGCTGTGTTATACACTGCAACAGCTCACACAGTCAGCCAGTCAGTGTGTACCCTTCCCAGTTCTTAGTTCTTACTCATTCACACACTCAGGCGAGGCAGTATCTTTGCTACACCAACACGTGTCACCGATTCCTGGACAGGACGAGGGGACTAGTGGCTGTATTCAGCAAGTATCACTGAAGCATGATATAACTAAGTTACAGAAGGCCTACAACCATGGCTTCTCAGGCTGGCTATTTGCACTGGTCAATACGGTCACACATTAGAGGCTTACCATTGACGGATATTTGACACCGCAGTGGCATGTCAAAACACTGACCAACACCTACTGAGCTATGATATCCTGCCACTGTAACAACACTACTGCATTTACTTCATTTTTCATGCCACTCAAAATATGAGTGCTTCTGCTGTAGTCTTATTGCATGTTTTGAACTTGCCAGTCTTGACATTTTATGTCGCGTCACGAATGTTGTCAGTGCAGTTGATCATGGCATTCAACCTTGACCATCACAATGCACCAGCAGTGTCTATAACAGTGTCACAGGCTGCTGTATCCACTGTCAGTTACTTTTTTCATTTGTTATGAGATATGATAGCAGCCTGTGATATATTCTTAATATGTGCAGGCGCAGTGGCAGGTATGTCGGGAAAGAGGGGGTCCAGGTGAACTGTTAGGCTGGGGTACCTGGGGCGGTGCAGCATTTTGGAAGTGAATGGGACAAAACAATCTGCGAGCGAAGAAACAAAAAAAATTGGACCACATTTTTGCAGTATAATGGGTCATCTGTGGATTGAAATCTTTGTGGTATTTTGTCCCCTGCCAATCCTGGCCGTCTTAAAAAGTGAACGGATATTTATCCCACCCAACTCCTATGGGAGTGCTGCCCCTTGGCCTAACACAGTGTAATGATGAGAACTGAGAACATCAGAGTGTCTACAGAAATCTTGTCAAACTGTCTAATACATTTTCTTGAGTGGTTTGCTCATTTTGGTTTTTGATGCAGAAAACAGAAATTGCAACTTTAGTCTTTGATGACATACTTTTTCCAAACACAGGGAACCCAAAACTTATAAAATTTTGGTGCTGATGGGTCCTGAGCGGGGTGCATATAGACCCCCTCAGGCTCCCCGACTACATGTTGCTACGTTGTGTGACAGCAGACAGATACCAAACACTAAATCTGATCGTTTCTGTACACTGAGATGCAGCGTTTTCTTGTATTGTTCTGTATTACAGAATGGCATTTGAATGTTACATCATTACGCAATGGCTCCCATGTATCAGCGTCGTGGTCACATCTATCAGCTGCTGAACGCTACACTGTCTACTGGTGTACAATGCATCCCAAGTCACACACTTGCCAGGTCTCTGGTCCACTTTACTACGTTCTTTTCTGAACATGTTATGTTCTGTCGTGATTGTGAAAGTTTTTCCCACTCAAGTGTCGTATTTCAATCTTAAGTTACTGTCACCATGCTGAGATCGATGCAGATATTGTATTGTTAGGCTTCATCAAATACACGAGATGCAGACTATTCATAATGTTGTTACACGGTATAAAAACGATATCAATTTTATTCTCACTGTTAAATACAATTCGAGTATCGCATGAGTCGTGCATGGCACATCATTGCACATCCCATGCTTTCTATACTGTCCGTTCTTCTAGCCTTTTGACCATCTCTGTAAGAAACTTTCATCTAACTCAGTGTTTGCATAATATACAGCAAGATCAGCCTAAACCTAGTAGACATGGCATGCCCAGTGATGCGCACAACAATCAACGTCAGTCAAACCTTATCCAACCCATAAACCCACCTATGACGGCGACACAAAGGTATGTGTGGAGCGCAAATGAGCCCATCAATACTGATCTTCTCGATGCAGCAAGCAAACTACGTACGTGAATGCCTCGGATACTTGCCAGACCATTTGTCCTTATCTGAGCCAATGAACTTTAGTACATTTTCCTCCCCACTTAAATTTACGTCCATGGAAATACTTTAAGATAACCCAAAAGAAAACTATCCAAAAATTAACCCAAATTATAGAGTTTAAAAGGACAGATTCTTCGCAAAATACCAACAAGCACGCAGATAAAATGTACGGTGTAACTACCAAGTCCATGCACTGCAAGCTACAGGTGATATTAATGTCCATACATAGGGGATCACGCATAAAGTTCGTCAAAATTAGTATATAACCAACAAACCAAAAATTATGGAAACATAACAAGCATGCGAGTAACATAAGAAACAACAGATGCAAGAGTCAGCAGAACACAGAAGGCATGGTTGTGTACACGGTACTGAAATGTTCTCTCATGGACAACCAACGTGGGTGTTTCACTATGACTGTTCATTACTGCGTGGCTTCATTCTGGCCCATTTGTAGCTGACGACTTCTGCCATCTCCACTCTTGCATCCACGTCCAAACAACGACTAAACAACACAAAACTATAATGCAGAGTAAAATCTTCAAACACTAAGCACGTACTTACTCTATGATTGAAATAATAGATAAACAAACGATCCATGACGATTATATTCAAAATTTTGGTGTTTGAACACAATATTATATCTAAGACAAGCAAAGCCATAATGACAGTAAACAAGCATGATGTCCATGAACTTCATATATAAACAATCCCATTAATCCACTACAAAAATCTCTAAATAAGTAAGCACACTGCACTTGCTGATATAATGAAATGCAAAGCAGTTTCTAGTAAACATCATCAACGTCATCATCGTCCTCACTACTGACATGAATCGTCTGGCTCGGAGGCTAAGCTCTGTATCTCTGGAGCTGTCGGAGCCAAACTTATCATACTGGGTCCAATATTCAGTCGGCCTTCGTATGCAGGAGCTTCGTCATTCCAATTTTTCTCCGGGAGATACACAAGATTGAAAATGTGCTGGTATTTAGTAACCAAAAGCTACCAATATGGCTTGCACAGTATCAATGAAATCTTGCGTTTTCCACTCCAGATCACTGAAACTGACTTTGGTAAAGTGTGAGATTCGTTAGTGACATTTGATGTAATTTTTAGTGACGGCCAATTTAGGTACGTTCATGGGAAAATATCGCCTTCTATACTGATAAACTTTCAGTGTAATGACTAGCCGAAAATGGTACCACCTAGGTCTATTAATCTTTTCTTCATCCTTGAACTGACGTCATTAGACCCGCCATGCTCCGGTATCATGGCTCTAATATGACAAATTACTACATTAATGTGTGCACAAGCTGGAGCTGAAATTTTATGTAGGTAATTCACAGCTGGCCTTAGAAGTAAGCTATCTATATATTGTTTCATGCGCTGCTGGAGCTACCAGAAAACACGGCTCGGTCTAGGGGATAACGATTATTATAATATCATACATATAATAAATTAAATTACACAATGTTATACACAACGAGTGTCCCAAAAGTTATTGCTCTTTATAAGGCCAACTGAAACCAAAAGGGGAAACTGCGGCAACTAAAACAGCAAATAGAAAAGCAGCAGCATACGCAGCAACATAGCGTCGGTCAGGTGCAGCAGACTCCGCGGCGAGACGGCGGCGGTCGAGACCGTCGGCGACTGGACGACGAGACGACGGCGGCTGTGTGAACCCGGTCGAGACTGTCAGCGTCCAAACTTGTCAGCGACACGTCCACCAGTCGGCACCACACCAGTAACTGTTGGCGACGTCACACCAATACGCAACTTGTCTTGTTACATGCGCTGCTGATGCCTTTTAAGAACACTGCTCGGTCTAGGGGATAACGATTATTATAATATCAAGCATATAATAAATTAAAGTACACAATGTTACATCCACCAGTAAGCACCACACAGTGACTGTTGGCGACATCACACCAATACGCGACTTGTCTCCTCAGCTAGTATCAGCACAATAGTTAAGTTCGGTAACAGAAAGTTCACCTCGTCAGAATGGCAGAACTTTCTCCTCTGTACTGTTCAACTGCAACAGTAAAACTGCAGCACGTCTTACTCCAACGTTTCTCCGACGTAAAGTGACTGTCCTGCAGACTTCAGACAGCCAGCTCACGTGAGTGATGATATTGCCTCTGCCGGTCAGGTATTCAGACAATTCAGACAGACATTAGACGCACAGACGCAAAGGTAAAATTGGCATCACTTAGAACAATAGGCGCACTTGTCAGCGACACGCCTCAGTAGTCCGGGCAACGACCCGCAACGCGAAAAACAACTAAGACATGAAACGTGGGCCCAAAAATGACAGGCCAACAATGTCTGCAAGATGGGCCAAAAAACGGGCTTACAACAATATCCTATACATTCTTTTATTAAAAAGCTGCCAAGACGCAGCTTTAGAACATCACTTACATAAATATGAGAATGATGACGAAATTAAGAGAACAATAGAAATGCAAGTCAGTTCAGTATGTGTCTTGCTAGATAAGTATGTAAATAAGATTGTGTTCATCCAGCTGAGTCTTTTTTGTAAGAGAAAGATCATGGCCTAAGTGTATAATAATGGTTTTATTTGTATTGCAGCACGCATTCTTGATTACACAATATCTGCCATGCAGGACATTGCATCTAATATAACACAAGTCATCATATGAACATAACATAACAATCGCAGTTTAGCTCAATAATATCTACGCGGTTTACCATCCCACTCGACACTTTATACATGCACGTAACGAAAATCTGCCTTTCGCAAAGCGAAAGTCTACGTGGTTTAACGTCCCACTCTGAACTTTATACATGAAAATCTGCCTTTCGCGAAGCGAAAGTCTGGCTGTCACGAAGTACTGAGTTTAACGTCTGTGCTCCATGGGCTGGGTCAGACCGGAATTTTTGGCCTATGCTGCAGTGACTGCACTCTTTCCCAGTCTGTCAGTGAGTAATCTTCAAGGTCCTGGGGCCGGTTCATCAGTCACTGGCTGGAGTGGCGCCACCGTACCTAACTGATGACTGTCGCTTGCTCTCAGACATGGGTCGGCGCACACTCAGGTTGACTTCAAATGACATCTGAACATTGGTTGCTTCGTGAACACACAACAGATTTGGTGATAGAAGTTTGCTGCTGGCCGCGGATGTGGAATGACCTTTCTTCCGAGACTGTGGCAGCCAGATCTCTTGTTTCCAGCATTTCCTCATCACCTTAAGACAGCTTTTTTTCAACTGAAGTGACTAAATTTTAGTTGTGAGCGGGTACCCGGCACAATACCCAGATCCAGCTGGATATTGCATGACCCGATATTACCCAGACCCAGCCAGGTATTTCTTTATAATATGGCCGGGTGCAGTTATAAAAATTTTCCTGGTTATCAGGCATAAAATACCGCAAAGAGAGAAACTTGACCGGTGCCTGTCTGACTTTGATGCACACCACTGTGTATTCAGGCGTGACTGATAATTGCCAACTCTGTGCTTTGCACGGAGGGAGCTCGGAGTTTACAGTGGGACTGTTTGTTTGCTCATCTGACACTGAGGCGCCGGAGTATTAATGTGTGTGTTCAGCCATCTGACATCTGAGTCGTGCTACTGTGTGCCAGTCTGTAAACCCATGCAGCAGCTAGTCCTGTTGGACACATTGGACTGACAGTTTGTAATGACTGTGTCTGCTGTATTGTCTGTTATCATCAGGGGTCTGTGATATGGCATCATGTCAGTCCAGCATTGCAGTTGTGGTCGGTAGAGCTGCCGCGAGTACAGCTGCATTCAGTGATGGTTGCTGTGTCTGCTGAGTTCAGTTCACCATCATCACTGTCGTCTCATCGTCTCGTCAGCACCGGCATGCAGTGGGCGCACTGTGTCTACAACATCAATGCATGTATGTACACACCACTTACTTCTTTAGACTGTACTCCATTACTTCACTGTCTGACTTGTGTCACTCATCGCTAAGGCTTAATGTTTGTAGGCTCTCTGGACTGCGTATTTTTGTGTCGTAGTTTTTTTCTTAGTGATTATCCCAAGTTGCTGACCTCAAATAAACATATGCTAACTTTCTTAAAGATGGTTATAATAGCCTTCGATCACGGCATATACAGTTATACATACAGTGGATTATACAGTAATCACATAAACAAGAGGTGAAAGTAATCTGGCGACGGCTGCATCGAATGCACCACACACTGCACACTCTGGAGTCTCTAGCTTCAGTTGTTCCTGAGATAAAGTTGGGGACCCAAATGTAAAAGTAGGTCATGTAACCACGTGTGACCTACTTTTGCATATTTTTGGTCATGGTACCCAGCCCTCATGTGCAGCATTCTGGGTACGTTTATTCGCAGTTTTTTGTAGCTAATGATAATAATAATTTGGATTATTATTATCCTTAAAATTGGTTTTTAAGCACTTTTTGTCGTGTAAGCCTTGGTGGAATACACTGTAATGGTGTTGTGTATGTCATAATGGCAGTATATAGGAAGAAAAAGTTTACATTACCCAAAAAAGTGGGCGGGCCAGAGATAGGGGCGGCCCACAAGAGCCAAAATGTGGGCGGGGGGCGGCCCACCTGGCCTAATAGGCTCCACCGCCAATGGTCATGCGACACAGCTAGAATCAACACTCAGCATTTAGCGTCACTGCTATTTCTCAGTGATGCTCACTGTGGACTATTTGCCTACGTGAATGCATGGGAGAGTGCACGGCAGCTTGGTTGACCACACACAGACTGTATATATATATATGTGCGTGCAAAATTTCAAGTCTCGATCTTCATCCATTTCTGAGATGTAGGGGGTCCACAATGGGCAAAATTGTCTGTAACTCCGCCTCCCCTCGCTATAGGGGGATCAGGACCCCCATCTAGCAATGTTCGTTGGGCCCCCGAGAGTCTTTAGCCCAAACATGACGTTGATCCATTCAGCCGTGTTTGCACAATGAAGCCAAGTGAAGCAACATGACAGACAGAACTGCGATCATCAATAGCAATAGTCTGTATCTCATGCATTTGTTGCAGCCTAACAATAAACCCATTTATTTAATGTTCAGTCACATGAATTATAAATATGTCACATTCTCATGTGCAAGCTTTTTTGTTGATGTATTTGAAGTTACTGTAAAATCTTTCATTTGATGTTCAGACAATAGCAATAATTGTGTGTGCATTTCAGTCAAAGAAGATAATCATCCTCAGTAATGGATATATGAATATCTAACATAAATCCTCACTTAGAAACAAGTCATCTCCAGATCTCAAAGGCATTTTTCGAATCAGAGAAAGTTGTGTATTTTTGATAAACTCATCATCTGAACACAGTGTTATTTCAGTTCAATAAATAATTCTGATTTTAGTTCTTAAAATAATTTCAATTTTAATTTAAATTCTAATTCAGTTCTGCAATCATTTATAACTAAATTAAAAAGCAGACACTGCAATCAAGAAATTGTGTAAATTCCACTTCACATTCAAAACTGTCAGAATGAAAATGATACATATAGTTATGACTGTATATTACTGTAATCAAGTATAGTCCAACTATTCTGGCCACACATATAAGGATAACAGTTAGTACACGTTTCTGTTCAGCTTCAAGAAAGCTCACATTTCTAAGGATTTGCAGGTGCAGTTGTACCACCCTGTTTTCACAGGCCACACAGTGAGAATATTTGCTTCACGAAAGCCTGTGAGGCACTGGCAGTGGTGCTAGCAGCTTGTAAGAAGACCTTTTGGCTGCCCAGAAGGCAACTGCTGCTGATTGTTCGACTCCTGCAATGTACCATATTGACTGTCCCTGGACAGACGCAACATCCCTTTGCCAGATGTTGATGCTCGATCAATAGTTATTGTGTTTAGTTCGTTGGCAAGAAACTTGAATTTCTTCAATGCGGGTGGATTTCCACCCTGGTCATCTGCTGATACTGAAGTTGATGTTTCTGACTCGCAGTCCACTCTTCATTCCTCGATGACTTATCTCTTTGCCACTTGTAGCAGTTATGTCACATCTGGGACCAGCAGCAACTTTGCAGTGGTCGGATCCAGTTGAGAGGCACTTGCTGGAAGTGCATTACAGGTGTCACGAAGATCTTTTAGCATATTGTTGGCAAAGGATTTGGCAGAGGGAAACTGCTGCATTGGATTAGTGATGTGCTGATATCCACATTTATAAATAAACACTAAAACAGTGCTGAGGAAACACAGGTTTGGAGTAGTGCCAAAAATACAACTAATACATAGTAATTTTCGTTCCGAAAAATTTTTTTTATTTCTATTCCTAGTTTTGTTTGTGCATAACAATTCTTATTTCTATTCAGATTCCATTCGCAAAATAATTTGTACTTCTCATTACTGTTTCATTGAACTGAACTAAATAATTTCTATTCCTGTTTCTATTTCCATTAACGACTATAACACTGTATGCACATCGCACATTTATTCTCATCAGTGTATAATACATCGTCTGGTAACTATGGAGAGATCTCACATGCATTGTGTCTGTTGTCAGCTGTGAAGCGTCCGTCAAACGTTGAGCCTGTACTACGTGGTAATGTGCTGCTGGTGAGCTGGGAAGAGCCAGCATGTCATCAGACTGGCTACATTCACTCATATGTCATTCAGTATTGCCGCAACATAACTGGTCTGTCATACTGGTTGCAGTTTGCTCTGTGACATTGTTTCTACGCACTTCCTGTTACTGAATAATACAAGCATGCATTCTATCTCGCACTGTTTGCAGAGTATTACACGGATTGTTGTTTATATCTTTGCTGTCAACAGGGGAGGGCTCTCTCTTTCATGGACTTTTTTGAGGTGAAATCCAAAATTTGGGATGCAAAATATGGTGTCACGAAATGAGACATGTCGTTCTATCATATGGTGTGAAGCGTATTCTGATATCATGAACTCTTTAGGCATGACAAAGAACCAATCGATCATCTTAGATGACAAGCACCGATGAAGATGCTGTTGATGATGTACAGAGTGTGGGATACTTGAAGTGCCATCGTCGCAGACACGCATCGAGATTAGAGTCACGTCAGCTGACAGCAAGTACTGTGTGATGATTATGAGTTTATCATTGTTATCTGGCAATTCCTCATTCACACAGCAAGTCTGTGCACTGCCTGTCAGTCACTGTGAGTAACTACTGATACTTGTCATCTTATCATGCTCGTTATCTGAGTCGTAGTGTGTCTGTCAGTCTGTATTGCTGCTGCATAGTCTACATACTACATTAGCACAACACTATTGTTGCATAATTGTATGCTGTATGTTCAGTGCATCAGTTACGCTTACATGATGCAGTCCAGTACTTTTGTGCTTTTGATGATGCTGATGATGAATGAAAATTGGTTGATTGCAGGTAATGAATGAATAGCTAGCAAATGTAATAAAGTGAAATATATATATAGATATATATATAGACCTGTTGCATGCCCAATGTGTAAGGGCACTGTACATTTAGACCTGTTTACATAAAACTCTATTATTCAAAAGAATAACAGGAACCATAAACTTTAGTAATACGTCGGGACGTCATAAGTAATACGTCAGGATGTATTGTACTGGCTGAGTCGAAAAAGTAGTCCCTCAAGTATAATAATTAATTGGACAATAATTAATTGGACAGTTTTATGTAAACAGGTCTAAATGTTTAGTGCCCTTGCACATTGGGCATGCAACAATAGCAGACTACCCCTCTTTCATTCGACCAGATCTGTGGCCACCAAACAGCCCTGACTTGCTAAAAGATGTGAGGTAACATCTGGCATTGAATTTATCAGTCATGGGTGCGTAACTTTGACAAACAGAAGCAACACTTGCTGAATGTGGCATTGCTTGGACCACTAACACTGCAACCACACGGCTGCAGCGTCTGGTCCAAGAGCATGTATGTGGCAAATGTGGATGCTTGAGCAGTTGTTGTGACAGTATTAATATCACTCAGCCATGTTATATGAAATATTTCATTTTGTCACCCATGTTATGATTTTTAATTTGTATCTTTTGTAACTTTTAACACATTTGGACTGTTTAACTTTACAGGGTAATGCAGGAACATACTCAGTGTGTGGTGGGCAGTACTATACAGTTTTTATTGTAAATTTTATGCTATTTCCAGCAGTACAAGTATTTTGAAAATTGGTTAAGGTTTGACAAAGTTAAGGCCATTATAATCGAAAAAGGTCTTAGGGGCTACTTTTTTTGACTCACCCGGTATGAGAAGTACAGTTTGCATCAGTTGTGTATATGAGTAGAATAAACCATGTCTAACTGTCAGATGACAATGGAGGCAATGTACTGCTGATGATGGGTGTCGTCGTTGTTGTCATCATTTGCTTGCTATTCACTGTAATTCTGTAAGTATTTCTGCTCCAGCACTGTCACTGGGTTGCTGTCTAGCATTGTTGTACGTACCAAAATGTGTGAAAACGAAAAATGATATGTTCACAAATTTGTTACGTCATCAACTTTGACTACACTTGTTACATTATGTCACTGTCAGTACTAAGAATATCACGCGTTGACAGACAACATAAACGATGTGTTTTAGTCAGCTTGTCTGAAGTAAGTTTAATAATTTGGCTCTGTACGTAGGTCGGTTGTATGCTTCTTCTGTCTGTCTCACATTGACTGTTTGTCAGAGGTTTGTGGAAGTATTTCAAGAAAGAAGTTTCAGTTAAGCCTCCAGCTAAAGCAGATTTCTGCAATGACGAGGTATGCTGAAAGACATACTATTGCAGTTGTTGTTAATGAAGCCCATATGCAGCTGTAATAAACTCGGTAATGAAGTACACGTATACATCGTGGTCCAATAAAAATGCAGTGCGCCCCTTTTATATTTCTCCTTACTTTCTACAAACGTTGACCAATTTCTATAATATTTGACACATACACGGTGATTCATAATTACGGGAACCCCTACGAAAAGTGGAATATCTTTGTTGCTAGGCCACACTTGTGACTACAACTTGGCGTGGTTAAGCCCGAGATAATGCTGTGTGAAACGGTGCT
>Ga0126335_1000733_pt1 | contig 16726 bp, 14 predicted proteins | sample OlaspJWI45metaG_FD_108409 | JGI IMG/M metagenome (GOLD analysis project Ga0126335, IMG submission 108409) | Marine gutless worms symbiont microbial communities from Oahu, Hawaii - Olavius sp. 1 OAHU.JWI-45 metaG | ecosystem: Host-associated > Annelida > Digestive system > Unclassified | place... | reverse complement strand
TCTTTGAGAAAGAGAATTCCAATGCATCGACCCCATACATCTTTTCTAAGATTGCCTCTCCAACTAATACTGCCTGATGCACATTTACTGAGGAATCACCTGTAATGCCACTAATGATATTACATAAGTCTGGTGTGCGCTCAAATGGGTTATGTTCACACAGGAATCTGAAAACAGTCCTTGCATCTTTGTTGTTACGTTCAACTCTAGCAACACTGAGTTCTTTCTGTTGCTCACTCGTCTCTGTAAGTGGAAAAAGGCGGCCATTTTGAAAATATGTTAATTAGGCCATTGTGCCTTCACCGATTTTGGCCGATTTTGGATATGATGTACCTGGTAGTATGTCTGACTAAGTGCAGCAGAGAAACTTTCTGTTGCAATTTGTTTTGGGTCCCCTGTAATTTTTTAGTAAAATTACTCGCCTATTGTCACCACAGTACCTGATGGACGACTGCCAACTCATCGCGACCACTGGCCGACGACAACTTCGATCATCCAGTGTTGCTATGTGTGACATTCTTAGAACCCACACAAGTCTGGGCAATCGATCCTTCACTGCTGCTGGTTCACGTCTGTGGAACAATCTACCAGTTCATCTGCGGGATCTGAACTAACACTTCTTAAGTTTTGCCGATTACTGAAAACGCATCTGTTTAGCTGAAGACCGCTGCGCCCAGTGACTGATTTTTAGTTTTTGTTGTGCTTTATAAGTATACTTTCTTACTTACCGTAGCACATGAAATAATACTGATAGTAATACTAATACTGTGGATATTTAAATGCAGTAAAATAGCAGATAACTTTGCAGAGAATCTCGCCAATGGAGGGGGCCCTTGAGCTGTTTTTCACAGGGGGTCCAGAATTTGGAAGTTACGCCGATGCTTGGCCATTAACTCATTAAAATGTCGTCGGTTTAACAGGTGAGTTATACATCGGGTCCAATGCCATTGCACTATGCACAACATCCTCAGGGCGGTGTGATGACTCTGGTGCCCACACCACAGTCCGCTCAGCAGCCGATAGCTGCAGCGCCGTCTCAGTCTGGTGGAGCAGCTGGTGCTGTGCAGCACCACATGATGATGCCTCAGTCAGCCGCTGCCGCCCAGCAGCATTCACTTCACACTGGTGCCGTTACACCTCAGATGATCATACCAAGCCAGCCACAGCCTGGCATCCAGGCACCTCCCGTAGCAGCTCATCAGTATGTCCAGGCACATGCTATACCAGGTATCAATCATTTATTACTCTGTGGCAGCCCAAGAGCTGGATTGACAAACATACAAAAATACAAATGAATATTACACAAAGTTTACAAGTTACTGAGTCCATGAGTGTACGGAAGGAAGGAATTTTTTTTAGCCAATTAGTTGGCTGGCTTACTACAATGTTGGGGCCAGCTATAGTAATGGTCCGCATTGTCTGTCTGTCCATCTGTCTGTCACACACGCATGTCTCCGAATTTAAGTGAGATAGACCTATGGACTAGAAAACTGGACTTCCTGATTCAGAATCTGCCATCAGATTTGCGATCGGAAGTACATTTCCACCAGTTTTGTGTTTCCGGGTCTGCACTATACCGGCACTGTGACAGAAATGGGGAACTTGGGCTAGGGAATGGCGCATTGGCTGCACTTTCCGGTCTGTGTGTCATTTGCCTGAAATTTTGGTTGATCACACATATATACATTGTGCTGACACATGTCAGAATTGAAATTGGAAGTAGAATTCCGCCGCCAGGGATAGTTTCTATTTCAATTTTGGGGATGCCCCAATAATTGAATTCTCCTCCACTGATCAAGCTATTTTTACCAAATTTTGTGTGTATGCAGAAAATAGGGTCCCACGGCATGTGGAATGCTTTCTTCAAACATCCAAGATGGCAGACAGCAGCCATCTTTAATTAATTAAATCGCTATAACTCCGCCATAGATTGTCCGATTTCGCTGAAAGGTTGCTCGACGCCGGATATGATGGTGCTGCCGGACAACACCCCTTTATGGTAAATCCACAGCACGAATGCCCTTTCCCCAGCACTAACTAGCCTGGACAGATGCCCCCATCATGCTAATTCGGCTACACCTAGGTTCTAAGCACTGGTGCACTGCACATACTGTATGCACAGCATGTGCGGTGCATTTGATGCAGCCTTTGCCAAGTTATGTTGGCCTCTTGTTTGCTACTCCTTACAGTCTATCATCATGCTAAATTTGAAGCTTATAGCTTTAGCCATTTGAGAGATATTCACAGAGGTCCACAAAGTAAAATCTAGGTCACCTAAACTGGGTCACATCCCCTTTGACCTAGTTTTTGCATGCTGTAGTTCGGAGTTGTGTATTAAAAATTTGGGCATCATCCATCATGTTGGATTTTTCCAGTTGTCGCAATTTTTAAGCAAATGTTTCTCAGAGTTGGGGGACCTTAGCTGCACGCGGTCTGCAACAGATTAGAGGCCAGATGTCAATGTTTTAGATTTTTGATCTGTTACTCCTTTTTTAAATCGCAGTGGTTGGAATGCAAGCAGAGTCTAAATTGGGCAAAATTTCACATTTTTTGACCTGATGGAGGGCTGGTAGAGATGTCTATAGGGATTATTCCTGCCACACCTAGGTTCTAAGCACTGGTGTACTTTTTATAAAAAAAAGAAGATGGCTCAGCAGTAAAATGTATACTTCATTATAAACGCTGTCCCCAGATGCAGAATTGTTAAAAATGTCGTTAATAAAGGTAACCATAGTCTCATGTTCTGGTTTGTTTTGCAATTTAATTAGCATTTTTATGAGTTGTTTTTGTTTTAGCACTCGTTTAGCTAGAGTTGCAAACATATGATGTAAGTTATTGTGATGCATTACCGGTAATAGGAAGTTGCATTTGGGCTTTGGTACCAAAATTGCTGACCTTGAATGGCATTAGGGCCATTTTCTGGGATTTTTTGCCAAAAATGGTAGGTTTTGGGAGCCTGCTGTGTCAAAACTGTCTGAAATTGGTCAGCAATTTGCTTACATCCGGCGGCTAGTGTTATGTTGTACCGTTTTTGTAGGTAACGTGCCGCCAGGACATGCTAACATGGCCACCCAGCATGTCATCAACATGCCACCAAATATGACTCCAATGTTTGTGCCGCACCATCCAGGTAATGTTCATCATCATGTTTTACTGACACACTGTTCATTCTAGTAGCTTAACCGACTTATTCTGGGAGTTCAGTGAAAATGTAAACAGGCAGCTATTGATGAATGTTCTTGTGGTGAGATCCAAACGATGTCCCAAATTGTCAACTCCTGTCAGCTCAGCAACTGCGAGTAAAGCTTTAGCTGCCTTCACATGATTCTTCTTTTTTTCTCTTCTGTCCAGTGGTTAACAATGAGTTTTTAACCAGATTTTTTCAAATCATCTTTTCAAGTACTTTATCAGCTGCTGTTCTCATGTCTGTGTTCGCTTCTAAATCTTTCTTCACATTTCTGTCTGTGTATTCGATTGGTGCTCTCTGGGCCTACTTCTCCTCTATTCTGTGTGACAATATATTGCTCTCACTGGTAATCACTTTTTCCAGTAACGTTTCTTTCTGCTGCATTCTTTCTGCTTCCTTGACTGCACTTCGTATCCTGTCCCTTCTAGTTATCCCAAGTCATCGTCCATAAGCCAATTCCTTTTGGCTGCTGAAATTTTGTTTTAATTTAGCTGCTTTCATTGTGCACGATCATTCAAGTATTTCCAAGTCACGTTTGAACAGCACTGCAATACTTCAGTGTTATCCAAATTGAATCCCGGTCTTGATAGGGCCTAGCTACTGGATAATCCTCTACGTACTGTGAATAAACAGGCCCAAATTTTCTTGTTTGTTGAAAATGGGGCCAGATGAGCTTTTTGTAAAGCAAGGTTAAGAACAGTGGGCTCATTATGTTGAGTGGCTAACTTCGTAAGATTCGTCCACATAATAAGCATACACATTCTTTTATTGTTGATTTAAAAGACTTGGTGACATATAGGGCCTTCTTGCATCATATTGTCAGGAAACATTATACAAATTATGCCTGATGCTGTGGGCATCATGTGAATTTGTTGTCAAATGTTGCCGCCGGGCCTTTGGCCCTTGGGCAACATTTGACAACTTTGGGTCAACAAATGCGCATGATGATCTAGCTGTCAGGCTTAATTTGTTTTGTTGTATCATGATCTGAAGTGCAATAAATTAGCTGCGAGCCTATAAAAGGCATTCTGTGCACCTTATCATTTTAATCAACAAACCAATCAAATATCTCGTGCAATAAAGTATTAAAATGCAATTCTACTGAATAAGGACAATACTTTCACCATCGAAAATTTAGTTTGGAACAACCGCGCATCTGTATCCGCATTTTACACTGACCAACAGTGCAATGAAAGTTGAAATGAAACGTATATCATAGGCTACTTACATCGAATGAAAGACACATAAGTTACTGTCTTTTCACTGCTTAAAACTGCTAAAAAAGCAGTCCAAAACGCACAAAAATAAATTAAGTGAACCAAATGACACACGTCGTAAACAAACAAAAACAATCGAAAAACGGGTATGTTAGGTAGCAAGGACGTAATGTTTTCGCAGTTTTTCCATGTAATTTTTATATTTTAAGATGCAACTTTCTGAAAATAAATTAACCAAAAACATCAGTATTGCATTTGGCGTATGTCTGTAAGAAAAATTTGCATTAATTATTTTGTTTGAAAAAAACGATCACAAATGTGTGACTCGCTGATACCAGTCAATATTGGCAACAAATGTTGACCGGTTAGCCGGTCAATATTAGCTTTTTACTCATGGCACGTGATGTGTGTTTGACCAGTCACAATCGCGTGTTTTAGATCGTGATATAACAATAGCTCACTTTTTATACTGGCATCATTGTACAGACCGTCCTTTGATCCAATATGGTCGCCAAAATGGCCATAGCACTTTTCACAACGTGGCGCTGCCCCTGGCTGACACCACTAATGGCTCGTAATACACACACAGAAGAAGAAGTGGAAAGCTGCATCAGTTTTATGGTGGTTTGTTATGAAATATCACGTATTTAGTGTCAGCGCACTATGTCGGTAGAAAATGGGGTTCCCAAGGACAGCAAAATGGTAGTGATTTTAGTTGACTTGAAGGCAAGGTCCTTGAAAGTAGTCAATTGGTCATATTGTGATCAACTCAGCCATGGGTTGTCTTGTTTTGCTGAAGTCTGGTACGCGGATGCATGCATGCATCATCAAAAGATGACACATGTCGAAACTGGAACCTGAAGTAGAAATAAGCAGTTATCGCTATACACTTTGAATAGATATATAATCATAGCCTTGTTGAGTTCAATAAGTCTGGTGGATTCAAGTGGCCATATGTTGCCACATTTTCTTGTTATTAATTAATTACATTGTTAGTTGTTAATAACTGTTGAAGATAAAACATTGCATGTTGCTGATTGTGTTCAGTTCATACAGGCCCGCCATATCAACACAGTGCAGCCCAGTGAGATGCACAGACAGCACAGTGCAGGTACTTCATGCTTGTCTTGTGCTACCAACATGCATTGTCGGCAGTTGACGTAACAGCAGCTTGTTACCAAGAATGTACTGACACTGATAATGAAAATCAGAATGAATATTTATGACAATTTGTAAGAGCGATTGCTTGGACCACACATGAAAAATCAGCAAAAATCAGTTTTGTGCGATACTATATAAAGCGTATTATCTGCCCTTACAAGCTTAGGTCATGTGGCTTCAGTTTCACTTTTGGCTCCCATCAATATCTGTACAACTGATTCGCCATCCACTGATAGGCCAGTAGCCTAAAGTAAAAAAATAAGTAATCTTTTGTTCAGTACACTGTACACACACAGCGAAAGTACTACAGTCATCATTATGGTGCTTCTGCTGTCACAGTTACTAGAACTAGCAGCTGCTGTAGTAGCATTTTATTCAGCTTTGTGGTAGTCCTCAGAACACAGAATCTTGTAGTCCACTGCTTTGTGGAAACATTTCATGCACGGATATGGACAGAGTGGAACACGACACTGTTCACGCATGGTGGTTGTCTGGTAGTGCTTCTTGACTTCATGGTTTGAGCACACTGCACCGTCTGGTTTCACTGGTTTGCCAGGAGGTGTCTTTGCAGGGTTGCCAGTGAGGAAATGACACTCTGTAGGTCGTCTGGCAAATTGAGTGCACTGCCTTTCGTAGCACTCAGTGAGACCAGCATTAACAGCCAAACAGAACTTTGTAGTGTTGAGATGTGGTTGATGATAGATGGTGCATGCATTGCACATGGACACCTCCAGCAGATAGAAAAACACTTTCTTCCACCACTTGACCTGTTGATGCTGAGTTATTTTGTACCATAGCAGTTGGTCGGCCAGGTCCACTCCCTTCCGGTGTTATTCTAGTAAATACTGGTTGACGAAAAAGTAGCAATGCCATTAACGAAAGCTAAAACTAAAACTAAAAAGTAAAAGTAACAAAAAGTAAAAACTGAAACAAAAATGAAAAAGTGGTTAAAACGAAAATCACTTGTATTACATCCTCACATCATCTCATGTTAAATCAATAACTCTCTCACTCTTCCATTCCACTTGAGGCTTACTTTCCGCATTAAATTTTTTTCTCACCATCACAGACTATTGCACGCTCAACAGTTTCAGTTCTGTTCAACTGAAGAACTGTACAGCCTGAACCAAATCCAGAATACCCTGTCTTTGTACAAGTCAGTGTGCTCAAACAACTGTTGCAGCAGAAAGCTAGGAGATGCATAGAACAGTATGTTTCAGAACTATTTTTAGTCATATTTCACTGATCTGATGTGAACATGAACCTTACTGAATATGTTCGTCCACATCATCCATACCTGTCAGCACACGACTCGACTCAGTTTTGTGACTGTGTTGGCAAGATAGATGTGGGTCATTGCCTTTTCTCCTATCACCAATTCACCATTGCTGAAAAATCTCGTGGAACCCACACTCGCAACAATGTACACCAGTGTTCATTTCAGTGGTTACGCATTACATGAAAAAGCATAAAAAACTAAAACAAAAGCAAAACTAAAACGAAAAAGTGAAATCTAAATTAAAACGAAAACTAAGTAGTAATGCAAAACTAGAATAACACTGCTCCCTTCATGTTCAGCATGTACAGCTTGATTGCCATTTGTTTCTCCACAGTTCACTGGTTTCCATGCACACCCCGTGACCTGACTGGCTTCTGAAATGTCATGGAATTGTGGATTGTTGACGTTAGTGACACGTGACATTTGTCAAACAGATCATGTACAGGGTGTCGTCAACTGTTGGTCTGGGTTTCTTTTGTTTTGTTGTCTTGATGCAATCAGGAACACTAGTGCGGTTCACTCATAGAGTTCCACAGCACCAACATCATTGTTTTTGAGTTCTTGAAACAGTGCCAGCGAGCTAAAGTAGTTGTCCATGTACACGTGGTGACGTTGGCCGTAGATAAGCGTGCATAGTGACGTCACCACGGTCTTTGTAATGCCAACTTCTGTTGTACTTTTCCGGACAGTGTACAGATCCATGTTCCAAACTTGTCCACTACGTACGTCAGCCAGGCCCGAGACATTTATGCCCCACTTGTGAGGTTTGCTTGGTTTGTACACAACTATGTGTGAAATGCCATTGAAAGTGACAATGGACTCATCAACACTAACTTCTTGGTGGGGATGAAATGCAGTCTGTAATTTACACTTGTAACTGTCAAATGAAAATGCCAGAATGTTGACCATTTTCACTGAAGCTAGGACATCACTGGGAATACCATGATTACAATTATCGGTATGCTATAGTTGAAAAGTCATGTAGACTTACATTATATAGATGGTGCAGCTAGAATTATCACTAACCAACAGGTAACCTGTATCAGTGGCTCCAAGACTGAAGTGCAGTGTATTAGAAGAGAAGCACAGACAATGGACATCAAGCTTGGTGACAGTAATCTAAAGCAGACAGAACATTCCATGTATTTGGGTGGCACAGTTTCTGCTGACCAGTCTTGTGATAAAGACATTGTACAACGAATTGGGCTGGCATCTGGCATAGTTAGAATTCTAGAGAAAGTATGGGCTACAGAGGACTTATGCACAGAAACAAAAGTGATGATGTACAGGATGTTGGTGCAGTCAGTTTTGGTGTACAATGCTGAGATTGGACTCTGAAACAAGAGCACAAGAGGAAACTACGAGTGTTCAAGATAGTGGTGTTAAGAAGAATCTGTGGTGTAACAAGAAGGAATCATAAGAGAAATGTCGACATCATGAACACTCTGAGTATAGACAGGGACACATTAGAGCTGCTCCATACATGCAGATTGACTTATTTTGGACACTTATCTTGAACACATCCAGACAGATACCCACACGTTCTCGTTCACGGACACATTGATGGGATCGAGTCATCCTAAAGGAAGACCATGGAAGCAGTGGAAGGACAATATAAGGAGGATTGTTCAAACCTGGAGATGTCTCTTGCCGACGTTACAATATCTGTTCGGGACCGACAACAATGGAGAACACTAGTACGATGCTTGGGCTGCTAGCACGCAAGGATCTCATCATCGCCAGGGCATTAAGTCAAGTCAAAATCAAGTAACAGGTAACCTCTTCCATCAAATCTGTCAGTGTGCTGAATGACGACAGATGCGTATATGGGTCCTGAAAACTAATGACATAACATTTGGTAGAACATATTCCACTTTATCTAAATTTACCAATCGTTTTGTAGCTCTTGATCCTCATCAGCGTTTAGGCATAGGCCTACTGGTGGATGGTGGTTCACAGTAGAGCTATCGAGGGTGGCCAGAAATTAAAGAGGGGTCATGTGACTTAAGCTTGACATGACATGGGATGCGTTGGTGCTGACGGATCTTCATTAGGCAAAAGGCAGGGGCTGCCTACATAATGCCCGGCTGGATGGCAGAACTGCTAGTAAGTGCATAATGGTGTTTCAAATGGTCACTTTCAGCAACTAGTGCTAGAATGAAATTTCCACATGACTTCAATAGCTTAATTCTGTCAGATTGTGCTCATATTGTGTTTTCTGTAGTAAAATTGATGTCTGTGTTGTCAGCAACAAGCTATGTATTGGGAACAGAAGCAGCTGTAGACTGTGACTCAGCTTTAGTTCCACACATAGCAACACATTTCTCTCTCCGCTCGTGACTTAGATGTGAACTGGGCATCGTGTTACTGATAATAGGAATTCCTGTGGAGCTGCTGTAGTGTTTGTATGTTATATATTTGCTAATGCAATAGTTATCATCATTTTTAGTGTTTCAGTTTTCATTTCATTTAGTCAGTCATCGGATTGAATTGGGTTGACGTTGTTTGGGTTTTTGTCGCACTGGCTCCGTCATGCTGTGCTTAGAGGTGGTTGCCTTGCATTGACATTGTTACATGGTGCAGTGGTAACAGTGGGATCTTCACAATCAACTGGTTTCCTTCAGTGCATTAACAATGTTGGTTGCGTCATCTGGCTTGTAAAAATCATCCCCAATATGACGTATACTGTGTTGTGTGGTGTTGTCATATAGCTGTGTCTGCCGATGTAGCACTTATGTGTGACAACTTATGTGTTGTTGTTGTGCTCGGCATGCTGTAGTATGCACTTGAACTGAGGTACATAATTGCAAGTCACAGTTGTGTCTTCGGTATCCAGTTAGGTAAATTATGTTGCCGCACCATTTATTGCTGTTTCAGTTCATTGAGAACGTTTTTCTCGTTATGTTAAAAGAGTGTAACAAAGTACCTTTATTTTTCAAGAGCAGTAATTGAAGAAAATTGTAGTTGTCTCCACACAGTATGCATGCCGTTGAAAAAGATTTGTGTCTTAGTATTTTTACGGTGAATATGTTCAGTCTGCTAAATTTTTTGCTGTATATAATTGCCTATAAGCCGTCCCACATATAAGCCAATAACGAAAATCACCGATGAACGAGTACTCTAGCTCAGCGCTTTGATTATGAGTGTCAAAAAGTTCACAACAATGACTATATGGCAATGTGGGATGCGCTCAACTGACAGCTTGTTTATGGCTTTGGCTGAACGACGTTCTTGCACGGTCTGCGTGTTGGAATGGTGTTGAGTTACAGTGGCTAACTTATCTGCTATGCGGCAGTAACGCAGTCTGTGTGTGGTCGACACTGTCGCTGCGCACTCCCACGCATTCATGTAGGCCTAGTGGCCTACTGATGGTCCATGCTGTGTGTAGCAAAGACAGTGAGTGTCACTGAGAGATAGCAGTGACAGTGAATTTTGAGTTGACTCTGGCTGTGTGGCATGACTCACTTATAAGCCGACCCCCACAGTTATCGCATCAGACTTCAGCAAAAAATTGTCGGTTTATGTGCAAGTATATACAGTACATGTTTTTGTAAGAACTCTCTTGAGAATTTGCTTTAAACATTACCTGCTGACAAATTTCATGTATTTGACAGTTTAATCTGCTGGTTTAGTTATGTAATACTTATGATGTGATGTTTAGTTGAGACTCGTTTTCTGACTTATTTTTATCAGTAATGTCATACGTTTAATGTAATACGTTTATATTCCAAGAACTTTGGAGATGATATGTTGTTATAGTAAAAATGGATGTTTGTGTATTTAGTTCATTCTCTCTTTTTGATGTGTCTTTTGTGTGAATTGTATGATTGTTTCATAATGCTTTAAATTAAAATTTAAAATGTTAACTTATGCAAAAATATGTAAGTGGAGTATTTTTGGTTTACGAAGATTTTGATACAATTTTTAGCAACTAATATAAGTTAAACTTATAAAACTAAAAGTTAATTATTGTTAACTTTTGGCTGACAGAAACATGGCATTTTCTTTAAAAAAAACTATATTACTATCTGTTTTGTTTTTTATTCAACTCGCTCACATTTGTGATTGTTAGTAATTTTTATTTGGATGAGTGGAATTTGCAGGACTAAATAATAACAGACAGCCACAAAAATGGGGGTGGACATTGCAGCACTGGAAAATGGCAGATGAAGTTGCCTGCTGCATGGACAGTTCCTGACTGGACAATGACAGACTGGTGATATGTGCGAAATATAATTATTTCAAGCACAAATATAATAACAATGGGTTTGGTAAATACATATTATTCAGGTATGTTTTACAAAGGTATGATAATTGCGAGCAACAAAGACACCACACACAGTAAATATGTAGTAATGTTCAGCACAAATGCAAAGTTTACTCGTCATTGTTACAATGCTGTCTTGGCAGCGACATATCAGTATGCAGTCCGTCATTGTCCAGCCCTGCAAATTCAGCTACCCCTTTCATTTATTTAAGTTTCATGATTTAATTGTAATAGCTAATGAGGCTTAGTTGTTGATTGTCAATGTTAACTATTGTGGTGGTCTATGTCAGATGACAGCATAAAGCTGATTTCATGAGCTGTTGCTAAATCTTTGAAGGATGAGCATGACTGGACGTAAGTTGCCGTGCATGTACTGTCCTTTTCTGTGACAGCAGCTGACATGTACAGTAGGTCTGAGTGCATTTTTTGTGTTTATTGCACTTAATGTTGCATTCAGTTTCTGTTGTTTACTGATGCTGTAAATTAAACTGGCAGCAGAAGTGCTAATATATGGATACATTTAATTTGTAAATAGTTTAAGTAAATTATTAAAATGGTGCATGGGTGCACATTATATATGGTGAACTGAGCTGGTAGTGAATTTTGTTTGCTTGTCTATTGTAACATGTTGGAGTGGTCCTGGTTTAATTGACAACCAACTGGCTTCCTTCAGTGCTTATTAGGTCATCTTGGCTGTAAAATAATCCTCCATGAAATGACCTATAATGCGTCGAGGGAGGCGTTCAGCTTTTACTCACTCACTCATGTGTCTGCCAGGTAACTGGTGCTTAAGATACTTTTTAAATGAAAGTTTTGTGTTGCCTGGTTTAAATGTTCAGAATGTGGACTGAATTCAGTTTTCCATATTAATGTGCCATTGCACACTGAAACGATATGTGTTTCTGATTTAGTCTGTCATTTGTGTCGGCTGCATGCAGTGAATATTGCTAGCTTTGATCTTTATGTGATGTTTGCGTTGTGTGGTAACGATGCAGTCTGCTTTTTGACAGGATTACATTTTAATTTGTTTGAGTGTTTTGATATTTTGTTGTCTGCATATGTGTACTTAGTGTTTTTGTCAGCACAAACTAAGGAATTTTCTGACAAGACAGATTCTAAAGTAGCATAACGTGTTACGTGGCATTACATAATTTTAACTCTGTTGTATTCATTCCAGTATACGGCTGTTCAAGTCTATGAACCCTTCTTTCCAGCATGTTATAATTTTTGGGTAACTTCTGTTGAACAAGTCATGAAGTTAAATTTGTTTATGTTGAAAATGTTATATATTAACCAACCGATCTAACTCCATATTTTGTGGTATGGATTTTCTTCTAACTTCGAAGCTAGTTGTTTTTTTGTAAATGTGTTGTTCTGTATATGTGTTGTCAGAGCAGTGTGATGCCATAGTGCTACAGCAGCTCCAGCAACTCTAACCTGAATGCAAACTGTTCAGTGTTACAGACATAATACACTGATATTATGTTTGAACTGCTACTTTGGGTTTTTGTGTGTGACCTAGTTATTGCAACGGGTTTGTTTCATTACAGTTAAAGCCATTTAATTTTGTCATTAAAGAAATTCTTTCTTTTACAGACAACAGTATTAGAACACTAGAGTAGTACTGTGTTCACTGAGTGGTAAAAAGTGACCCATTTGTCAGCAGTGCCCTCTCACAGCTCTGTGAAATCCAGTGCCAACTTATACTGCTTGGTGACAAAAAGCACAAGGGTGTGAACAACTTGCCCATTGCTTTGTGCAGCATTGGCCAAGTGCAATTTCAGCTTGTGACCTGTTGATTGCTATTTTGACAATTTACCCATAGCACTACCCAGCATTTTTTGACCTGAACGGTAGGAGAAATAACGTTGCAAGCAGTGCTGTGACAGAGACTGCAATATGCTTATAGTATGGTTGCTTGACGTGGACAGCATATCATATATCGTATGTCATTGGTTCATGTGTGGCCTGCAATGGCTGATTGTGCAGTGCATCTAATTCAAGTTAGCTCTCTCTTCACCTACTGTCATGTTGTTTTCTATTGATTGGAGCTGTTTTTGAAACCAAATTTATCGAGTAAACTCTTTTTGTACAGCACAGTCTGAAGTGCTTTATTGGTGCATGTTAGTTGCAAACTTTGGTGCATTTGCATATTATTATTATTATTATTATTATTAAGGAGGGCGGGCTGGGTGTACATCGCATTAACTCGCTGACACCTTCTGCTTTTTTAGCATCTGCTGCAGGTACCGAGATGCTCCAGCAGCAGCTTCTACTTCGTAGTGGAGACCATTGACATGACAGCAGCCTCCATCAGTGACGTCTGGTTTTCACTCTACAGCATCCCAGGTCCATCAGGTGTCGCTGCATACAAACAATCAGCATGAGACAAGGTGGCAGTGGCCTCAGAGCATAAGATACTGACCAACAGTCTGAGCGACGAAATTGACAAGGCATGGCTGTTGACAGTGGAGACTGGCTACACGCGCTGCCACTGTCAAACTGTGAATTATATCTTGATGACAGTGCTGTGCACATCGCAGTCGGGCTTCGACTGGGTGCCAACATCTGCAAGCCACATCAGTGTCCATGTGGAGCATTGGTTGATGTCTACACAGTCTTTCGTATAGAGGGGGCACCAGCTGATCCGCACGACACCACAGGCTAAACGACCTCATTTGGCGAGCTCTGTCTACAACCAACATCCCCGCAGCCAAGGAACCATCTGGCCTTCAGAGGTCTGACGGCAAGATGCCGGACGTTCTGACCCTCATACCCTGGCAGAGTGGCAGAAGCGTCACTTGGGACGTCACAGACACAGTGGCACAGTTTTATCTGCCAGTGACATCGGCATCGTCTGGCGGGGCAGCGGAGGCGGCGGCAGTACATACAGCTCTCTCAGACATACACCTTTATCCCGATAGTAGAAGAAACCCTCGGGCCAGTGAACTACATTGGACTCCAGTTCCTCAGTGACTTTGGAAGACTCATCACCCAAGTTTCCAGCAACCAATGCGAGAGCGCCTTCCTCTTCCAACGTCTATCAGTTCTTATCCAGCGTTTCAACTCGGTTGCTGTACATGGCCCACAAACCCACTGAGTACAAACTCTTAACTGTTCCAGCTTAGCTTTTATTAGTTTTTAGGCTAGTTTTAACCCTCGAGATCTATACTACTGGGGGTATTATTACTATTATAGTAGTGTTAGTAGTACTAGCCGTGGTAGTATAGATCCCAGGGGTCAAAAACAATAAAAAAAACAAAGCTAATTAATAGCAGGTAGAGTGGCTAGAGGTCCAGATTGTCGTGCAAAGTGAACGTGTCACGAAACAGGGCCACGTTACATCTCTGGATGATGATTGACAGTCTTTGAAAAAGAAATGAGACTTCTCGGCTGTCACTGGACACGTCAGTTATTTTGCAACGAAGCATTTCAAAGAACTCGTATATTGGACCCAGAATCTTCATGGCGATTGGAAGAAACTGGTATGCCATGTAAAGCTCAGAGTACTAACATTTCCTGGTGTCCGCCATTTCCGCTACCTCTCCTCATCTGCGGGCTGTGGCAACGACATAAGACTCGGCTGTGGTGCTGACGACTGTCACATCCCATACCAACAGCTTCCCTGAATGCCATGGAATCGTGAATCATTTTATCCGGATGTTTGCCGTCTGCGTATAAGACCGACTGGTTCCTTTGTGGCAGGGACGCCCGCTGACACCAAAGCACTGGTCACTGAGTCGTTCGGGTGCTAGCTATCCTGCTTGGAGCCTATTTGCAGACGAGCCTGTGTTGGCCGAGAGCATCAACGGTCGCTCCGCAGCGGCAAGTGTGAGGGGCCCCGAGGTGCAAGCCCAGACGAAGTGCTACAGTGCCACTCGAACCGCATCACCATCTAACTTGAGTCCACGTGATGCTACAGGGAGTGCCAACAACCAGTCCCCGCTGTGAGGGGCGGACGCCGTCAGAAACTGTGCCTTCAGAGTGGCGTTGGATTTTGACTCTTCCACTTGCTGTCTGGCCTGAGTGATGCTGGGAGAATCCCAGAAGGACTGCTTGGTAGTATTATTATTATTTATTATTATGTGTGATTATTATTATATTATTAGGCTACATTGAATGCGTGACGTGCATAGTGTGGTCTCTTAATAATAATAATAAAACGACGACTTATATCGTGCCGTAACATGCCGGGGGACATTACAAGGGCGCGTGACTATTGTGACTTATGATCCCGTAGTGTGGTGTCTGTCACATGCTGTATTGTGGGCAGCCAAGGCACGTTATATTTGATGGGGGTCTCGATTCCATTTCGTAAATTGCTTTGCCCGTGTATTATCATTATAGTCGGTGTATCTGATAAATGGAAGTTATCACAATGTATGATGAATTGTTTTGTATCCAGAATGGCCTTGTTAGTTCTCATTTGAAAAGTTAACTAGTTTAAGATTCCATTGTAGCATTGGGACAAAACTGATCATGTTATTTGCTTGTGGTCGTTTGACTAGGTTATACTCATTCAGTGCAATCAAATGCCGGCATGATTGAATAGCGCAGTACCAGGCCAATGTCCAATATGTTGATGCAGATAGTAATGACACTTGATGAAGTGTTCCTAAAGATGTCAGCATTTATAATTATTACTACCGATAACATGTTTGTCAGTGCCATGCAAACTTGCCTCAGTGGTTTTCTACTACTAACGTAATAATAGCAGTAATTTCTGTAGAATGACAGTATTAGCTAATAGATGGTGGCTGGTACTATAAATGTGCCAAAAAAGAACACTAGTATTTTGTGTATAACTTTACGAAACCTGGATATGTTATCGTAATTTTTGGCATGCATCATCTCAATAATTCTGGGAAACGAAACGTGCAAAAAATTACTACTACTAACACATCACTAACCCCGTGTGGGTTCCAGGACTTAGAATAGACCCACTCCGTCTCCTGGCCAGATATCGTAAGAGGCGACTAAACCAAGCAACCCTCAACCTCCGTGGCCTCATCTGATTACTGATGATGGATTGGAGTGAAAGAGGGAACATTCGGAAGAGGGGCCCCTTGTGGGAACCCTTCCACAAGAACTCAGCTCTTTGCAGCTGACAGGCGAACCAGTCATGGTTCAAAGAAAGAAGAAACCCTCAGGCTCCCAACGGAAGCGCCTGATGAAACAGAAAGAAGCACCATATAACAGTTAGAGACCTCCTGAGGTTTTTAACATCCTCACGGAGGTTTTCGTAGTACCCTGGTAAGAAATACCATGGACTGTGGGCCCATCTGCGGCCTGGTTCTACGAAGGACAACTTCGCCTCCACCGAAACTGGAAACTGGAACCCGTTACTAACTGGCGATGACGTATTAGTGACGTCAAGAAAAATAGTTTACAGAAGATAAGCATTCAGTCAAGTATGAATTACGAAAATATATCCAGGTTTCGTAAAGTTATACATAAAATACTAGTGAGAGAAAAACATTGCAGTCTATATACAAGGCGCTTTTTGTGTCTGTGTTTGTCCGCGCATAACTCGGGAATGGGTAGGGCGATTGTCTCCAATTTTTCAGGGTAGCCCAGGGCATCCAGGGGATGGTTTTGGGTACAAAATTTGGGGT
>Ga0126335_1000732_pt1 | contig 16729 bp, 11 predicted proteins | sample OlaspJWI45metaG_FD_108409 | JGI IMG/M metagenome (GOLD analysis project Ga0126335, IMG submission 108409) | Marine gutless worms symbiont microbial communities from Oahu, Hawaii - Olavius sp. 1 OAHU.JWI-45 metaG | ecosystem: Host-associated > Annelida > Digestive system > Unclassified | place... | reverse complement strand
CGATACTGACCACAGAGCGTACAGTCAGGAAATCCGAACAAGACTGGCAACAGCAGGAGAAACCATGAAAGCCCTTGATTCACTGTGGTGAAAGGATGGATCACTAAACATAGCTCTCAAGAAGAAACTTCTACTGATATTAGTCTGGTCTGTGGCACTATACGGATCGGAGACATGGACGCTGAAGGCGGAAGACGGGAGAAAGCTACAAGGCTTTGAAATGACAGCGTGCCGATGGCTGCTGAGGGTGAGCTGGATGGACCATCGGACCAATGCATCAATACTAGAACTACAGCCTGAGAAACGGCTGTGGAGGACAGGCCAGAAGCGCAAGTTACAGTACTTCGGTCACGTTGTCCGTGCAGGAAAGGAATTGAAGGGAAAAGGAATCTAGGAAGACCTAGGAGAAGATGGACGGACGACATTAAGAATTGGACAAACAAATCCGTGGCAGTGTGTACAGTGCTGGAAAGCAATAGGCATCATTGGAGAACGTTGGTACACGAAGTGATCTCCGACACTCAGAAATGAAAATGGAAACAAGAAGAATAACGTGTTAGACGCCACTATTGTCATCACAATTCCTCTGCCTGTCCTTTGTCACTAGATCGTCAGCGACCAAGACGACGCACGCTATCTCGGCGGTAGTTGAGCTTCTCGTAATGTAATCCAGCCGTCAGCCCGAGTCTTAGATACTGCAACTGCAGGCAGTGCACTATTATATCATATCATATATCATCATAAAGCCAAAAATAATCCTCAATTGTGCACCGTCACAACCACTACTCGCACTCACAGGCGCTGTGTTTTCTACTGCTCCGTATATCGGGCGTTTACAGCTGTTCTTTTGTCGCGCAGCGCACACGTGCTGCATAGGCCTTCCTGCTGGTGTCGCCTCTTTGGGCACTGACAGCTAGCAGCGTGCAGTCGGCAATGATCAGCTGAGCCTGGCTGGCACGTTGCCACTGCTTCATGCGCAATAATCAGCTGATCGCTCGTTCGCTCGCTCGTATATGTGGCTGTCGATACTGCGTCGAATATTTGCAGTCCCGCTCTGCTCCATTCTTTTGTGTCTTTTGACTAAGACTTGGACGACTCCGTCGCTCCGGGCGCTCAGAGCCTCTGCTTCGTTTGAGTAAGGCACTGTTTGATGTGTTCTCTGGTAGCATCCATAAGTCGACGTGTCGTGTCGAAAAGTGACGTTGTTTGGACTATGAATACGGGTGCGTTTTTTGGTCGTTGTTGAGTATTAGCTTATATGGTTTATGTGGTAAGTTTCGGTATTAAATAATATAAATTTGTCAAAATTATTGTATGCTGCGCTTCGCAGCTGCCGGTCATGTTTTTCTTGGCTCGTTTTAATCGAGAATACTTCTGTTTTTATGACGTTTCTGTAGTTAAATTTGGTACTGTTGTAATTGTCGCGGACTGCTGATTACGATGATGCTGGTCACGTCTCGAGGTTGTCGTTCTGAAGCTGTATTTCTGGAGTTTCTGCGACTATATTTCAGCACGATGTTTGATGTTTATCACACGTTCGCCATTACACGCGTCGCCAGCCTGCCCGGTCGCCGGTCGCTGCGCTCTGTCGGCGCTGGCCGCCTGGCGGTACCCCCTGCCGGACTGTTGGCTGTTGGAACGGCTTGCCGGAAGGCGTGACGTCAGCGGATTCACTGTCTACTTTTCGTCGCCTGCTCAAGACACTGGGTTACATGCTGGACATCAACTGACTGTCTCTGGTGGACCTAGCAGTAGTACCGCTAATTAGGCCACCTTAAAAATTGACTGACTGATTGATTGATTGATCTTTATTTGTCAGTTTGAAGTCGACTAACTTTCAAGTGTGTTATAATGAAAGTTAATTGCATAAGTCCATCCAGAGCCATATGAGCCCACTGGGCGGCGCTGATCTCCGTTTCCGTAGACCTCAGCCAGACACCAGCTTACACTGCGAGACTATGTACACGGGGCTAATGCATTGCGTGATGTGTCTGTTTACATCCCAGCCAAAACGAGTACTCATTTTACCGACTTTGGAGGGATAGGAAGGCTGAGTCGACCTAGTTGGCTGGTTCCATACGGAGATGGTTTACTCGTCCACGTACTAACCGGGCCCGACGTCGATTAACTTCGTTGATCAGACCAACGCCGTTGACCGCTGGACCACGCCGCCGACCATAATGAAAGTGGATTGCATAAATTTCCTAATTTCTTATATTTGCTTACTGTAGTCTACCGCAGTCGTGCACTGTCAGCTCGCCCAGCAAAGTACATGTATAGTGAGGCCAGTGTCCGTAGGTCTGCTCTCGGCAAAAAATGCCTTTGTGTAGCAACGCCTTTGTGCGCTGTATCCGGGCTGCATGGCGCCCGCTGCCGTTCGTTGCGCAGTTTCAACAAACTGGCGCTCGTATACGCCTTCCTGCAGCAGCTGCAAAACGCATTTCGAATAGGCCTATTAGTGTTGATGTCGCTCGAAAGTTTTCAACACAGGCGTGCAGCATGTCTTATTACCGTAAGTGCTAACTCCACTGCTTTGTGCACAGCAGTCTCAGCTCGTTTTACGTTGGTTCTGTAGTATTTTTAAGGAGTGCTTTTTAAACGTATCTATTACACGGAGTGTTCTTTAAATTGAACTCATATTTCGTCAGTGTTACAAACGGTATGTTTAAAATATTTCAATGTTTATTTCTGCTATAAAATCCGTCTTATTATAGCGGCGGCAACATACCGTACTGCACGAAGGAAACGCACACAAAAACTGCGGATAATAACCGTGTGAGATTCTGCGTGCATTGTCCAATTTCAGTCGTAGCGCTGTAAATCCATGCTGTCGCGTTGCCAAAACATAGCACGTAGCGCAATTTTTACAAGTGCGTCTGCGGCAGTTCGTGCCAGACTTGTCGTGTTTTGCTGCTTCGCTAATTCGCGGGGTGGGCATACCGGTACTGACAGAAAAACTGTTGGCGCCAATCCCAACAAGCCAGTACACAAGCTCAGACCTACATGCAGAGCTGGAAAGTCGCAGCGTTCGTTCGTTCGTGTCGCACACGTTGGCGTCGTTACGCCGGGAGCGAGAAGAGCGGGATGTTACCGATCAATGTGCCCGCCGGTCAGTGCGCGCCGCACCATCAAGGAGTCACCATAGCGCCTTCCGTGCGACTGCGCGTTGTATCGCACCTGCTATGAGTCAGCAATGCACTGACATACGGTAATCTCTGACAGTCGCTCGCCCCGCAATGCTCGCTGCTGCTGAGAATAAAGAACACAAAGCGTGAACTCGGCCAGCAAGCAACCAACAGCTGCTTGAGTGTTTGTGTCTGCTCTCAAGCGACGAGTTCGATGTGTTGTATCATACGCACGCACTTGCTATAACGCAGACATTTTATCACCAACACGTTTATAGTACCGTACGCTAACATGCTCGAGTTGACCTTACAGTCAGCGGGCGCACGCTGTACATTATCTAGATTGCGTCTACTCAACTCAAAAACTGTCGCAGCCTAGTCTCTGTTTGAACTCTCCTTGTAAGTACACTGTCTTGTTTCGGGACGAACTGTAAAAGTCTATAAACATGATTATGATATTGCAGTTCGCTGTTGCGCGGGTATATGATCTTTCATAGTCGACATTACTGTCAGACTGAATTTGAATTAACTTGAAATGACGCGATACTCGTTCCTAGGACGCGTGAACGTAACTGCCTTTGTGTCGGGTCAGTGCTGAGGTGGGCCAGGGTGCTAGGTGAGCTCGGCGACGACAGCGAAAGATATCACGCGCTACGCAGTAACCAGACGCACATGTCACGTGGCGGACTGCAACAGCTGCTGAGTCGGTAGGGTGCCGCGGCGCTAGCGTTGAATATACGTTGACTGTTGATCGATGTACCTCTACCCACTTGAAGTCGTTAATACCGAGCGGTTTTTGAATGTCAGTATCGTGCTTATACGCCAGTAACGGTGTGTATGATATACACGTAGACGAGCCCTATACTGTTATCAGCACTATAGGCCTACCTCGCTTGTGAACTTGCCGTTTTACAAATAATTGCAACGTTCGTATCGCGTGACGTATCGAATATCGCCAGTCGTCAAACGCGATTATGTAACTCGGAATTATATAACGTGTGACTCAGACCTACGGTGCAGTCGGCTGCTACTTACTGACTTGGCCTGTTTTTGCAAAACCAACAATGTAAGGAGAAACGAAAATTGCAGTGAAAAGCTCTCGTATACGCCTCCGCTCTGTGACATGTACTCGCATGTACCAACTGGCGGAATGCGGACTGTGGGCATTGAATGCTGACTGGGTTTCCCATCAAGACAATATTATATAGATTATAAGCCTATATAGACTATTGCACATCAACTGGGATGCCTTTATTTATGACATATTTAAGTAATGGTGCCATGTGTTTACCGACTGTGTGTTGCAGTTTGGTTCTGCTTTTGCGTTACTGCACTGACACATGCTTGGGTAACTTGGTTTGTATGCGGTGTATCTGGTGTGTAGAGAGATGAAGCATAACGACCGATGATGTCGAGTGCGCAGACGACGACGACATCGTCGTCGACGACGCCGTCAGCTGCTAGAGACGACTGGCAGAATGACCTGACATTGACCGAGTCCAACCGCTACATGCTTGAAAACCAGCTCGACTGTGATGTGTGGTTCACGCTGCTGCCGTCTGGTGCAGCTGGCGGCGAAGAACTTCCGGTGACGGTAGGCGCTCATCGCTACATGCTCGTGTCACGCAGTCCTGTCTTCTTCGCGATGCTGAGCGGACCGCTGGCTGCCAGGACGCCGCCGTCTCCGTCTGCCTCACAACATCGTCGACATCATCATCATCAGCAGCAGCAGCACCGGTCACCGCGGCAGGATGACGGTCCGAGCGACTCGTCTACTCGTCTAGAAATTCGCATCACTGACATCACACCAAACACTTTCTGGCAACTGCTCAGGTGCGCGACGACAGTGCAGTGTACTTGTCCACGTGTTCATGGTAATGTGGCGGTTACACATCGCTTAAGTCGAACGTATCCATATGTTAAAGGCGAATTTACACGCGACACAACACGACACAAAAATAATTGTCGTCGACAAGTTCGTGTTAAGTCCATATTAAATCGCTGTATTATTATATAATTCACCCCTGGTAGTATAATTCCAAGGGGTTAAAAACAATATAAACAAAGCTTATAACTGCAGTTGGAATGGGTAGAGGTCGGGATCGTTGTGCAAAGTGAACTTGTCAAGAAACAGGGCCGCGTTAAATCTCTGTATAATGACTGACAATATTTGAAAAAGAAATGACACTTCTCGGCTATCGCCGGACACGCCAGTTATTTTGCGACCGAGAATTTCGAAAAACTCATATGCTGAGTCATTCATTGGGCCCATGTATGCCATGGATAGCTCAGAGTGCTTCTGCCATTTCCTGGTGGCAGCCATTTCCGCCACCTCTCCTCGTCCGCGAGCTGCGGCAGCGACGTAAGACGACTCTCATATCCCAAACTAAAAGCTTCCCTGAACGCCATGGGATCTGAGCGCAGCGGCAAGTGTGAGGGGCCCCGAGGTTCAAGCCCAGACGAAGTGCTACCGCCACACGAACCGCCTCATCGTCTAACTTGATCCCACGTGATGCTACGGGGAGCGCCAACAACCAGTCCCCGCTATGAGGGACGGACGCTGCCAGAAACTGTGCCTTCCGAGTAGCGTCGGATTTTGACTCTTCCACTTGTTGTCTGGTCTGAGTGATGCCGGGAGAATCGTAGAAGGACTGCTTGGTTGGAAGGGGTTCCGATGGCAAGACAACGCATGGAATAGACTGCCATTTTGACAGATAGACATCGAGCACCTCGTCTTCTGATGGTCTGACTGAATCAAAAATGGTATTCTGAAGTGATGCAGTGCTCGCAGCCGATGCCAGATAGGCCGGAATGCCAGCGACGACACTTTTCTCACTCCTAAACCACCCACCTTGATAGGTAAAAACGCTTGTAACCACTGATTGTCTAACAGTTGGTCAAATGGTCAAATAATAATTATTATTATTATCGTTGTGTTGGTGTGCAGGTACTTGTACTGTGAGCAGCTGGAGCTAACGGAAGAATGTGTGTTCGCGGTGTTGTACGCCGCCAAGAAGTACTTGGTAACGTCACTTGCTCGTCGCTGCGTCTCGTATCTCGAGTCTGTTTTGTCGCCAGAAAATGTCTGCATGTTCCTCGAAAACGTGTTTCTCTTTGAGGACGAATATCCCGCCTTGCGACAGAGGTGCTTCCAGGTAACGTGTGTGTTGTGACCTGTATATGCGGCATATTAGCACTGTGTATGGTTAAGAGCAAAGACAGAAAGTTGACTACAGTGTAAAATTAAGGCTATTTAGCTTAATAACAAATATTGACAACCGCCTCGATGCGCCATGTTGCGTCCAGTTATCTCGTAGCGTGGTGCATCTGTGAAGTGACTACGCTGTGCAAAACGGCTGAACGGATCGAGGTCCTGTTTGGGTTAGAGACCTGGGCCTGGGCTAAAGCACGTTGTGGTGTGGGTCACTATCCACAACGGCGAAGGAGGGGGGTCGATGTGGCCATCGGCAAATTATTTACTTTGACCTCTTGTTAATAAATTCAATGTTGTTGTGGTCGTCAACGTCTGATAGTGTCAATTGAGATCTGAACTGTTATGACATTATGTGCTTAAGACACGTCACTTGACGTTTTGGGCTACAAATGACACGTTACGTATAAGACATTAAAATATTGCATTTCTTGTCTCAGGCTATCTGAAGTATCAGTGGGTTTCTGGCGTAGCTACTGGTTTTTAATTGAAATTTATTGCATGCCCTACTTTGACACAAAGCTTTTTTCACTGAAGATGGTAATACAAATACAACAAAAAAGTAAATATATACATATAACATAACTACAATCGAGGGCTATCTTTCAACAGTGTCTGGAGTGTCATAACCGCCCATAAACTCACTCCAGACAAAGTGCAACGCGACAACCGTCGTTGGTGTCAACAATCACGCTTCACACCATTCTCTTTGCTGCTACCGACCGACAGACAGACGTTTGTCACAGCATGCAATAAGAAAGTTATAACATGTCTACAGTGCATTATACTCATTACACTCGTATAGTCCACTGTAGACCATGTTATAACTTGTACATTTATAGCTTTGCATGCATTCCTCTTTCCTCTGGCGCATGATACTCGTCACAGGCCATGCATGATGCAACTGATTAACTGCTAATTGTTGTTGAGAATCTGCTGCCGTGATTAATTTTAATCCAGGTAATGCGGCAACTGGGAAATATTATGTGCAATTTGTTATGAAATTTTATCTGCAGTTTGCAGTAAGAAAAGAATTCTGAAAAGCTATTAATATTTCACCATTAAAAGGTGATAACATGATGCAGGGAAACTCATAGAAATCTCAGGAAAAGTCTACCTTGAGATTGCACAAAATTCCTGGACCGCACCCCAAACACTGTTGGGGCCTCATTTTATTTCCTCCGAGGAAAAATTTCCAATGCCGATAATGTTGTACGTATATGTGAATGTTTTTACTTTTTTTATCGCTGTCCCAACTCGTGCACAGGTGTCATATGTAGCTGTATGATGGCTGGCAGGTGGTCGAGCGACAGTCGAAGAAAGTGTTTCACTCGGAAGCTTTCTTCGAGATCTCCAAGGACACTCTGTGTCGTGTGTTACGTATGGAGCGCCTGAGCGTTCATGAGATCGACGTCTTCAGAGCATGTTTGCACTGGGCTGAGAGACGAGCCAGTCTGCTCAACATGGCTCTGACCCCAGCCAACAAACGACAGGTCTGACGCTGTGCTAGTCCATAGCATCTTTGGGTAAAGGTGTCCAATACGTCCGGTGCTGGAACTTACAAACGACAGCAATCGATGTTAGAAAAACAGAAAACTTAATTTTCTACCGGAAATGCAATCCAAAGTCACTACTAACTGCGAGACCGCGTATAAAACATGGGGTTTTGGGTGGGTACATTCTTAAAAACGACAAAAACGCATAGAAATTCGTCGAAAAAACTGTATAAGCAGCATATGGAACGGTGACGCCACCTATCGAATTTAGCTAAATTATTTTTATTGTAAGATTTATGATTACAACGATTTTTGATGGGGTCTATGTTAACAAAACTAGGACAAATTGTGACGGAAAACGCTCAAAAATTTGTCAATATACAGCAGCAGATAGAATTCGGAAAATTATCGGAATAAGCTAGAGTTGTTTCACTGACTGCGGAATGCAGTCCAGGTAGAAAATTAAGTCTTTACTGCCTTTGTAACATCGTTTGCTATCGTTGTACGTCGCAAAATTAAATACAATCTGTACTAAAACACAACAAACAACTGCAAAGCACACTTACCGCTCTAGACAACAATGAAAGAAAACCACGTGCTCGCAAGTAAGACTGCCAGGTATTTGACACATGCCAACTGCACACACGGCTTTCGCCGTCAATGACAGGATTGCAGCTAACCACCATCGCGACACATAACTCAGGCCACATCGACATATGCTGTGTTCCGAACTTCAGATATTCACAATTCCGCTCAGCGGTAGTCTGAGGTAAGCAGAGTTAATGTAGCAGCCAATAATTTACAAACGCTGCACCTGAGACGTTATTGCTAATTATAAATCAGTTTTTGCTAATTCAAAGTTAATGTCACTAAAGATATATATATTTGGTTCAAATGTTGTTATATTGATCAGATTGAAAAACAGAATGCAACCAGAGCACAATAACTCACTTGGCACGTAAGTACAAAGTTGGCACATCGACTCACCCAGTAATGTTTGTAAATACATGGTGCTTGTTCGATGACTAACAAAGTGTACTTCAAAAATAATTTTTCAAAGTACAAGTGACACAAAAAGTGTGTTGCTGCTTACAACAGACGATAATATGGCAATACAGGTATGTCAACACTTAATAAAATGTCCGCAACAGACTTAATACACTCAGCATGTGTCAAGTTCGAAAATGCCGCATTAGAACTCAGTGTAGACTCAAAATTTCTGCTTTCTGATACATTATTTATTCATACTTATGTCTTTAATGCTATTTCCTGTTATCTGTCAATCGTAAAAATTGTACTTCCTAGGTCCAGACGTATTGGACACCTTTGCCTCATCTTTGCATGCTTGTGTTTTCACGAAAAACGTAAAAGTTCATACCCAGGCTTATCGGTTGTGGTGCTGTGCCTCCCGCTGCAGTGCCGCGGCGGCCTGTGCAGGCACGCCGCTGCACCCTGGTCAAACAGACAAGCAAACAGGCCAGATAAGAATTTGCCCCATCACGCTCTGCAAGCACATATACATAACACGAGCCTGTTTAATAACCCACAATACGTAGGAAGCTGTCAGAAACAGGTGAATAACAGACACTGTGTGTGTCGATGTAAGTTTTCTGTGTTCTGCACATATGAATTTCATCGTCACGCGTTAAAACATTCACATTCAATACGTGTATGTATTGAATGCGTCGACAGGTGCTCGGCGAGACAGTGCGGCTAATTCATCTCCCGGCGATGAGTATCGACGAGTTTACAAAGATCGTCGTCCCAGCCGGACTGTTGGAGGTCGACGAGGAGAACGCCGTCTTTCGCGCGCTGCTCGGCGCCTCGACGGACCCGGACGGCGTCAGCGACAGCTCGGCGAGCAAGAAAGCGTCGCCGGCGTTTCCACGCAACTCACGCAACTTCGTGACGACGCGCTGCGACGTTGCCTATGACGGCTTCATGCGTCATGGAGCTTCGTCGTCGTCACTGTTTCGCGGCGGCGCCATGCCTCATCGCACCGGCTGGTCGCTCACCGTCTATTGCGATCACAGCATCAAGGTATTCTGACTGTTCGCGCGCTGCACTGTCTCACTCGTCGCGTTTGCCAACGTAAAGCGTATTTGATATTTTGGTAGATACCAGTCTGATTCCGTTCGTCACAACCGTTGACGATAGTGTCAACGTCAAAGTAACTGATGCACTAATTCTACTATAGTAATTAAAACTCGGAATTTTCGTGACGTGAAGTTTTGCTGTACTGCCGTCTTCCGTCCATGTCTCTGGTATAGGACGACTATAAACTTCAGCTGAGAAATATCCAACTTGGTTTACATGCCATGCACTTAGTACGACAACTAGAAGTGTCAAAGCCAGCATGCTCATCGCCCAGAAGTTGTGGGTTCTAGGGTCATCTGTGTTTCCTGCAACCCGTGATTCTGACGTTTTTGTGTGGTTAACTTGAACTATGACAGATACAAGAGATCGGGTTGTTCGGCCTGATGAAGGGTAACGTCTACGTGATGCAGAACGGCTATCGCAAGATGGACGTGTCGACGTCATCTCCGACCGGACTCTTTCGCTTCGGCGACGACCTGCAGCTGGACGCCGGGCACTTCACGATCGGCGCCGACGCTCCCTTTACTTACGTCGGCGACTACTTTGCTCGTCACGGCCAGTCTGCATCCGGCGGCGGCGGCGGGCTGCCGTCCGTGACGACTGACCACGACCGTGCCAACCTCGTGATCCGCGAGTCCAGCTCACTGGGTATCTTGTCGTTCATAGTGTTTGTGCCGACCGACGAGATCTATTTCATTGAGAACTACTACAGTGACGACAGTGTCGAGCCTGCACATCTCACACTTTCCACCTGATTACTAACAGTCGCGAACGACCAGTCTTGTTGCTAGTTAATGTATTTTATTTTTATTTAAATGATATACATGATCCAAGTCATCGTGAAAGGTAGCAAATTCTACGTCACAAAACTGTCGCTTGCCATTGGTGACACTTGCAAAGTGGCCGAGCTTCAACTATTGCTCATTGAATCCGGTGTACATCTACATTTAACTTGTTGCGTACCAGACTTAAGGTGTGGTTGTTAAGTACTGCGTTTCGTCTATCTGTCTGTGTGTCTGTCGTTAACATAAAGATGCTTCGCGCTATATATTGTCAGATAGAGAAAATGTCGACACCAAACGACCAAAGAAAATGCCACTAACAACAACAATGCTAAAAGATATTCACTCAATAGTATTTTTAAATCCGTGCCTTCGATTTGAAGACCATATGACTGCCAGCTCCAATAGATTAAACCTTTAGGGTCGATGCCGAGTGTCAGGTCAATGAAGACCCTTTGGTCCCAGTACCATAGCTGCTGATACAAAAATAGAAAGTTTTTGGGGGCGGTTTGAGGAGAAGGTTTTGTATTTATTTCAAAAGGGTCTAGTCGCGTTCATACGTTGTGTGTAGTATTTAAATAGATTTGTATATTTATCACCTGTCGTTGGTCAGCTATAGCCTATAAAAATTATTTGTTGGTTTGCATATAGGCCTGTGCAGCTATCAAGCACCTCTAGGGCTTGCATGTCTTGGATAGGTTAACTTAACTGTGATACTCAGGTAACTAAGCTCAGAATTATAAATACGATCCCATACGTAGTAGGCCCCCAATGTCTAGATTCAATGATTCTTAAAACTATTATTCCTCATTGCGGAGCACTGAGGTTCACGGATGGCGAAATAAGCTTGGTGTTTGGGTGTGTGGGTGGGTGGATGACTTTCTTCAAACGATATCATCTCGGGACTGAGAAGGCCTAAGAACGTCAAATTCGGCATAAAGGTGGCGTCTAATACGAGGATGATGCACGTGTTGATTTTTGAAAAGTTTTTGTGGCAAAATTTGCAAAAATGTGCCAAAAACCATTTTTTCACTTACACGATGGTGCCACGTATACGCAGAAACAGCGTATACGTGGCACCACCGTGCGAGTGGATGCTCCACACGGTACCTCAGTGCGGAGCCCCGAGGACCCTGTGACGATGATCACCTTACTTACAGTGTAACTACAAATGAATTTGTCTATATAAAATCTTGGACACTGCCTAGTATTGATGGTCCGATGGTCCCGACTCCAAACATATTTAACCAGTCATGTCATTGCTATCTGTGGTTGTCACGTCACGCTGGTGCTGTGATGTCATAGAAAACTCATTCCAAAGAACTGTTGTATTTATTTCAATTAATTCAGGCAAAAAATTTGCTACACTAATGCGAGTCGTCAACTACTTCACTACAATGGGAACCATAGGCGTACGCACAATGGGGGGGGGTTAAACATCCGACCTGCAGCCTTGCCGACATGATTGTTGATGAACAAGCAATATTGTGTTAATGACAGGTCACCAGTACAGTTATTGTATTGGTGAACAATACGCCAACAACGGGAGACAAAAATTATTATTATCATTTACCACTACTTAGGCTACGAAAATGATTGGGCCACAATTTTTTGACTTGTCCAATGGGGGGAGGGGTTTGAACCCCCCAAACCCCCCTCTGCGTACGCCCCTGATGGGGACTACCTCTTTGTGTAAAATACATCCCAGTATGTTATTCAAAACGTTTCACTCAAGATTCTGAAAATTTCAAAATTATGTTTATTATGAACACATTCAGCGGTTATGTAAGCATACAAAGCAGAGCTTAACAAAGTCTGCATGACAAAAATGTACTTACAAAGTACATAACGCAAGTTACACAACATGTATATGAAAACCATACCCTTTCATGTAGCCTACAAATACTACAACTTAGCAGTAAACACCCAATGAGTATGAATATGTGCCTTTCTTATTCGGATAATGCGAGCTGAACGTCTGTATTAACCTGCATGTTAGCAGCGTAAACAGTTATAAGCAAAACAATAATTATAATTAACTTACCCACCTACGCCAACAGGATTACATTTCTGCCTATTTGATGGTTGGTTTTTCTAGTTAACAGGTCTAGTCTAAAACTTATGCACACGAAAATTTTAAAACAATTAGATTATAGAGATGACGTGGTATCATCTGGATATGGATTCGAATCCAGAATTTTAAAACTATTTAATGCTGCGAAACAAGGCAACAAGCTTACACGCAAAGCACGCTAATTCTCAGGTATAAGTATCAATATAATCGAGATTCGAGAGGGTGACGACTTCAAATCAAGTAGTGCACTGCGGAAATGGTCAGCCTTGGCGTAGGTTTGCACTCTTGGAGTGCCTTTAATTATACATAAACAAGATTAAATGAACAAAACGTCAGCCGAAACAGCCGCATTGCTGATGCTGCCGACGGTGCATGTGGCAGAGAAACATATAAATCTGGACACGACAATCATCAACACTGGGAAACATGCAAAACAAGCATTACACATTCACATGATAAGTTACATCGTTAACAAATCGTCAAAGAAATAAACAGAACTTGAAGAAACCGGGATGCTAGACGTTGCTTCTGAGGTCGTCATAATAAGATGCATCAAGTCGTCAGTCAAACGTTATTTGTTGCTCTGCAGCTCTGCATCAGCATTCATTTCACGTGGACATTTCAGTATTTAGACTGATGTAATGTAAATTAAACTGTTACTAATGCAATGTAAAATACAGATTTATGTAGCGCATAATCGTATACCACTTCTGATGCGCTGGATACACTAATACTGCCTAAAGAAGAAAGACTTAACAGTCAATGGCTATTCTACTCACCTTTAGTTTGGGGATAAGAGGCTTTTGGGGAAAGTTCTGGGGGTCTGGGGGCTGTGCTTCTAGCGGGGTTCAGGGGCAGAAGCTGAAAGCCTTTCGCTGCACAAGTAGCTGACTTTTGCCCGATGCGAAGTCTTCATGCAAAACTGATTACAACTAAGTCGAACATAAAATTGAGACACAGACATACACACTGTTTCTATGTTATGTACAGTCCGGCAGCTGGACGCGGCGCGGCTGCTGCATATACCACGCCCATATAATGTCCTTCTGCTGATCGCGACTCTGTTGTGGACATTCGATAGCAACCTCCGTCAGCTCATCCAAGTGTCGGTTTAATCTAAAAAACGACTTATAGGCCTTGAGCCATTGTAGCCTTTATAAGGAAGTAAACACTTCGTATTCTGTACGCCAGAATACACTCATAATTTTCCCCAGGATACCACTAAGCGGTATCCTGCGTACTACGCAAAAACAACTTACTGCTTTTTTCGGCGTATATATAAGACTTTGAGGGGATATTCCCCTACAGATGCTTAGAATAAACACTGGCCTTCAGTGATTGTCTGCCGCCAACATCTGCTGGAAATGAGCTCCAGACGGTAGGTCCGGCGAATGAAAATGCCCGACCATGCAGTTCCGACTAAACCGCATTCGCCAGATAGTGCCACTCAATACGGCCTTCGCTACATTACTGTAGCCACTCGTTATTCAAAAATAAAGACACGAAATACAACAAGAATTACTGACGAAGACTGCTGACCGGCGGTGCAGCGTCCTGAATGGCTGGCATCGATGATGATGCCGCGCCGACAAGCAGAGCGCTCCAGTTCACAGTGAGACTGGTAGGTGGTGCCATCAGTGCCACAGACTGGTCGGCGACTGGTGTTGACACACGGTCGATCACATGGATAGCAGACCGGAGTCTGAGTCGCGGTGTTCAGTAGGCAGCGTTCACCAACTCCACAACGTAGTTCGTCGCACGTCAACCCAGCTGAAGTTAACTCAACAGAATAAACTGGCTATAACATTGACAGTCAGTTTTGCATTTTATGCCCCCGCCCGCTTATATAAGCGAAAGAGGAAATATGAAATCCAGTTGTGATGTCTGTGGTTGTCTGTCTGTGAGTCTCTCCGTAACCGATAACCCTCGTGTCTCAGAAACGGCTTAAGATGGAGACTTCAAATTTTGTATGCATATAAGAAGCTGGGGCCCCGGACAACCGCCGAGCTTCCCACTCCCCAAGTAATCCCTCGCCCTTCGGTAACCCCTCTAAAGGAATTTTGTTTTTATGCCTATGCCGGACGCAACACAAACACCCCCTCTTCCCGAACAGAACCCCCTCCTCGGATAACCTCCTCTCCCCGGGTAACGTACGCAGCAAGGGACTGTGGGCACAGGCGGGGGCATACCCATCGACGGCTTTCCGTCAATTTTTTATCTAGTTTTTACTGTAACATGTTTTTAAAGACAGCATTAAAGCGTCGTTTCCATATGCGCTGCGCGATGCGTTGCGTTGCGTGGCGAGTAACAGTAGGCGTAATCGCAGAAGGGAACTAGCTGTGACTCGCTGACACTCGTTACGCATCGCATCGCGCAGCGCAGCGCATGTGGAAACGACATTTAACAGTGAGAAACGAAGACATCCTGGAGGCTGGACAGATTGGCAGAAATGCAAAAGGTTCAACATCGTAAGTAAGTAATTTTTTATTGTCTTGAGAGATAAACGCCATCACGCAGTATATAGTAAATGGCACAAAGCACAAGGTGAATGCAAGAAAATCACAAGAGAACCACAATAGACCAATTATTAAAACACATAACAAATACAAATAGTCAAATACAGCAAACGCCATAAAAACAAACGTAAAAACGTGAAAAAACATCTTTCATGAATTAAACGGTAAATATGAAGAAGATGACGTAGGGCAATGCAAACATTAACAATTTTTTTTCATAACGGACTCAGGACGAGTACGTGACATACGTCGACAGTTGCCGTGGTAGGCTAGACGGATCGGTCGTCCAGCGAGGCACGTGTGACGCTCAAGCGCACACATACTCGAGTATGTCTGACCGTCGCCACCACAGACCACATCAGACTGCGTCGACGGACGACAGAACTGCCAGCAATGTATGCAGTGAGGCACTCCATTCTGATCATGTGCACAGTACTTGCCGCCCGGACACGTCACGTTCTCGCAAGAATCTGATAAACAGTCCACCAGCACATGCAACCGTGCTTACTTGAGGCAGGTTCCGGACGGCTTAAAACTTCAGCCCTTCGTACGTCGCTATGCTTCTACACGAGCTTCTTCTGGGCTTTGAAATGCAAATAAAAAGTCTGCCGCTATCATGTTCATTGTTGCTGGAGTAAAGTATATGATCTTCGATCATATATTCACATACAGTGTTATGTATCTTGCTCGAGTTCCCAAAAGACTGATTAACCGAAATTTTAGCAGATTTTCCTGCAACCCAACGAAAAATAACAGAATAGAATATATTGAATATTAAAGACGGTAAAGGTAAAGGTAAAGGTGATGACACTTGATATTGCGTCTCTTACTGGAAAGCCCACCTCAGAAGCGCTGAGGTATGGCACGCGTTGTAAGAGATTTCGCAGTTTTACCTGTACACCCTGCCGTTTATCTCGAACGGTATGAACCATGCCTTTATCTTCCCAGCCGAAGCTGGTCCTCAGTTACCGACCCCGGAGGGATGGAAGGCTGAGTCGACCTAGTTGGTTACATAATACATACCAAGATGGTTTACACGTCCGAAGACGTTCATCCATCTCATTCTAATCGGGCCCGCCGACGCTGATCAACTTCGTTGATCAGACCAATCAATTAACCACAACGCCACGCCGCCAACCAGAGAATGATGACCAGAAAATTTAATGACAGTGTGTATCTTCTTACGTAATATTCTATCAGAATTGCATTGAGCAAGTTAAGCAGGCGCAGCTTTATAACACGCTACAACGAGTAGAGATGGTTTATATTCTTACTTAGAACTTGCGCTACATCTTATCGAGTAAAAGCGTTAGTAGTTGTTAAAAGTTTAACAGCAAGACTTGGCGTGACAAAATCATGACAAAAACTGACTCTGGCAATGTCCGATGTACTCGACCGGAAGGTTGCGTCCTGAGCGGCAGTTCGACT
>Ga0126335_1000731_pt1 | contig 16732 bp, 9 predicted proteins | sample OlaspJWI45metaG_FD_108409 | JGI IMG/M metagenome (GOLD analysis project Ga0126335, IMG submission 108409) | Marine gutless worms symbiont microbial communities from Oahu, Hawaii - Olavius sp. 1 OAHU.JWI-45 metaG | ecosystem: Host-associated > Annelida > Digestive system > Unclassified | place... | reverse complement strand
TCATTTTATCCTTTGATTGTATTGTTTTATATTGTATGCATGTATGTCGTTGTACTGATGTTACCTACTTACCGGCATGTAAGTGGCTTCCGCCCTTTGCCGCGGATGTTTAAATAAATAAAGCAGTCTGCACATATAAACATACATACCTGTGGCAGAAAAATTTTTACCAGCGATCTAATTTTGTTAACTTGGTCATTTGCACTATGCAAAATTTACAATCATTAATCGGCATTGATGGCCAACATATATGCCCTACGTAAAACAAACGGAACATTTGATGAGCCAATAGGCACAATGTACCAAATTAATATGAAGCGTAAGATAACATAATTCATCACCAGAGTAGCGGCGTGGTGCATGTTTTACGGAACTTGTGTGTTTGTTTGTCAAACCGTCAAACGATGACCTTTGAAATTCATGACCTAAAAGGTTCATTTTGGTATGCGGATACATTCTTCCAAAAGTCCACCTTAAGTTCCTATATCAAAATCATCGGGTCAAGGTCAAGGTCACGATGGCAAAAACACCATGTCTATACGTGTACTCAGTACTGTTCAGGCCACAAACCTTAAATGAATTCACCTACAAACTTAATGGTGCTACGCTGCTACAGTACCGTGATATCTAGGTCAGGGTCGGATGTCAAAGGTCTTTAGGTCAAAGTCAAGGTTTCATGTTTTATCACTAGAATGCCTGCTCCACTCTAACTCATATTAACTGTTATCATTACTGTTTTTTGTTCTATGCTTCGTCATGTTGCGGTTTGTCAACTGTTTTATACCAACATACATACATACATACGGTAGTAAACAGCCAAAAACGCGGATAGTACCGCCTTTAATTAAAAGGCTGAACTCACGTTGAGCCGCGGGTGTTGAGAAGGTCCTTGCCAAAAGGAAAAGTATCGCCAACCAGCCAGCTGATGACCCCATCCTCGCTGCACAGTTCGTAATAAAACACGGAAAACGTAATTTTTGTCACTAATTTAAACACGCATAACTGCAATAGACTGCAACAAACCATGAATCCATAGAACAGCAAATACACCAATAAATTCCGAAATGCAGCACATTAGGCTTACGTGTAATTCTAATCTTTTTCAGCCTACGTCAATGAGATCATTGATCACGCAGATCTGTATCGAGCAGAAAAGAAAATCCTGGTTTATTTGCCGAAATGAGATTTAATGCTGAAAGGAATCGAGTCCCGTTATAGTGCATTTACATCGAACCACCTGATACATACATAGTATTATATACTACAAACTTACAATGGTAGCAGCGATAAAAATAAAAAAAATCATAATCTTCGCGATTATAATTATGCTCGAATGTTTAGTTCAAAACTATCGCAATAAATTTTCCGTCATTATTATTTGCTCCGCCATTGATGACATCACACTCGACGGCTGCATTTCGATTTTTCTTGGCGCTAAGCATGTCCACTAAGAACCGAAACACACAGTACTCTTTTATTGCATTAATACAGTTACCGTTCTAATTATTTTCTAGTTCCAATAAACTAGCTACTGGAAAATCTAAGGGGGTCTCTCAAAAAATCGTCGACCTCCTTGAAGATCTGTATAGCAACACGATCAGTCGCGTGCGATCGGATGGAATGATGTCAGACTGGTTTGATGCGTCTGCAGAAATACGCGAGGGCTGCGTCCTTGACCCTGAACTCTTCCTAGAATCAATTGTTTGCATTGTCAGTTCACCGGGGTTGTCGGTATCACACTAGGCCAGGTGACCTTCACTGACCTTGACTTCGCTGACGACGTTGCTTTCATGGCAGAAATGCTCGAGGTTCTAATTCTTGGATTCGAAGTAATGAATGAAGAATCCTCGCAGCTTGGTCTGGAAATTAATTGCAGCAAAACTAAAATTCAAGCGTCAGAATCAATCCAGGGTAGTTCTGTGCTCGTCCTTGGTCACTAAGTCAACCTAGTTGACATATTTGTCTACCTGGGTTCATCCATTGACCAAGACGGCGGGTGCGGCACCTACATCCGTAGAAGAATTGAGCTCGTCCGCTTCTGCATGAGAGCCCTGAACCGCGGTATCTGGCGGACATCCATCTCTCTTCCAACCAAACTCCGCTTGTATAACATTTACATCCTCTCAGTTCTGTTTTATGGTGCTGACACGTGGTCGACGACTGTCACAGTCAGGCGACGTCTCGATGCTTTTGACCAATGGTGCCTGCGACACATTCTTCGCATACCCTACACAGCTCATGTCTCAAATCTGACAGTCTGTAAACGAACAAAACAGAGCCGAGTCACCAGTGCCATCCTAGACCGGCGTCTTGAACTGTTTGGCCATATTCGCCGAGCCGACCCATCGCACGATCACGCATGTGCGCTACAGGCCTCTGTCAACCGTCTGCCAGAGCACTGATGACGCCCGAGTGGTCGTCCTCGCCGGTCTCGGCTGCGAATAATCGAGGGAGACCTCAAGACCCAGAACATTAGCCTCTCTTCAGCCTGGCATATCACACATAGACGTTCCCGCTGGCATCGTGTCGTGGAAACAGCTATACTCCGGGAGGAGCGAACCGCCCGATGGTGATGATGATGATGGCTACTGGACAGTGAACTTACGTTGATCAATAATTACTGTATGTTTTCTCTAAATGAAACTCGTGCATTGCAATCTGTTTAAAACGTTAGACTGACGACAATGCATACAGGGCAACAAACGATAAACAAGCAAGTGAAGACAACAATAAGTTCAAATTATCGACTGAAAATACTCACACATTAGCGGATCCGCTGCGCTGTGCTCCAGGAGCGAAGCGGAGAAACGCCAAGATCGTCGAGTTGTTGGACCGCGCCTTGCGGTGTGAGTGATAGATCAGGGGGCGAGCAGACTGGAGACGGCTGTCATGCAAGGCGTTACGCATCGCGTATTCCGTCTCAAAGCTGTTAGCTTCACTATGCACTTGCCTCGCCTACAGCAAATTTACACGCTCAACGAGTGATCTTCGGATTGAGGTCACGACGGTTTTGATTCACAAGAAGCGATCCGCGTTGCGTGAGACGTAAAGTTGTCGCCGCCAGAAACGGTCACGTGACTTATAAAACACATTAGCATGTACATGGTACAATCAAAAGATGGCTAGTAGCCAATTCAGTTTACCATATGAAACCAAAAAATAACTACAATAACTTTTTTAATCCTTGATCATGAAAAAACAAAGAAACAATCCCACAGCTCAGTTTGGCTGATGTTGGTGTTATAAGTAGCATGACGATGCGCTAATTATTCAGGATGATCACAAAAGTGTGATCTGTTGACTGCCGACGTACACAGATAACAGGCAGATAAAAAACCAGAAAAACCAACAAAAAATAAGTATTAAAGAACAAATACGATAAATGTGAACATTACAACTAAATAACAAAGAAATACAAACAAACGAAGCACAGAAACTGCTTACGTCGTTATGCGGTGTGCCTAGTTCCAGCGCTGTACTACGGCGGTCTTTTCTCCCGTACTATTGCTTTACTTTGGGTCATTCTGAGCAGGGGGACAACGTCCGGGGGTCATTCGGTCCAAGGGGCATTATGTCCCGGGGCAGAGGGCATAACATCTGTTTCCCGTTTTGCTCATAACACAAAAGTAGAAAGGTGGGTACCGTCTAGTAATAATCCATGAAAGATTTGTTGACAAGATATTGAAGTGAAGGAATGATGAAGTGGTGGATAGTGAAAGTAGTAGAACTAATGCTACGACAATACGCCACTACACAAAACGACACGCGAATTCACTGCATCTTTCTACAGATGAAGAACTTTAACCACATCGCACATACAGTACGTTACACTCGTCGTTCACACGCATGAATTAGGATCTCCAATGGGCAAGATGTACGCCAGTCTGTGCGTTTTTATGAAAACTGCTCATCGGTTTTCAGTTTAACGTTTTATTTAATAAGTATACTTCAAAAAGTAGCCTGCATGTTATTTCAACCAAGAATAGGCCATATTTAATACTAAGCTATACAGCTCTTTTTGTTACCCACATGCAGGTTGGCATTTTCAGTTGTAGTTTACATTAATGTGCGCACCAACAACAGCAAAGAGAACGAGCACTGAAGCCATAAACTACACAGTGGTCCATAAAAACCTGGAAGTCTATATTTGATTATAATTTTGGCAAATCTTCGCCGACTTCTATGGTTTTTTTATCGTTTTAATCGCAAAGAAATGTTGTATGACACTGTAACAAAATTTACCACATCGCTTCAATGGTGTGCCCATCCTACCTGATAAAATACGAAACTACACTTTCCCTGCTATTCACAAAACGTTGAAGGGTATATTTGACTGCAACTCTGTCAAATTCCGATTAATTTAAAAAGTTATGCACAGCTGAAACTGGAAACAAATTTTACAGATTACGCAGGCATTTACTTGCTTATTATTTCAACAGCGTCTTGTTAATGACGTCATAAAGTGTCATCGTTCGCTCACGACGTTTGCAGTGAATCACGTCATCGATGAGTAGAAGCGTCGCCTGTCGGCTTGTGTTGACGCTAAAGGCGGACATTATGAACATTGTTTATGACTGCTATTCTTGAAATGACAATGTCATAATGGCAGCACTGTAATATTATCATTGGCAGTGATGTTTCTGTTTTATTTCGCTTTGAACGTAAATGTACAAGAAACGATAGCGTTTTAGATGCAAAGGCTTGGTATTCCATTTTACGAAGTAAGATACACACACAACTAAGGTGATGCGGTAAATTTTACTATAGTTGCATGCAGAATTTCTTTACAATAACAACTTCAAAAAATTACAGAAATCGGTCGAGATTTGGCAAAAGTTACAGTCAAGTATAGACTGCCAAGTTTTTTATGGACCACCGTGTGCATTAAGGAAGTACATCAAATACAGAAATATTAGAGACACCATAACGCACGAAGACAAAACGCAACAAACAAAGGTATGAATAATCAGTTCTGTACAATTATTGTCCAGTGACATTTGTGCAGCGACATTTTTGTCCGAGTGCCATTTTACAGCGTGAATTCGCGTATCGTTTTGTTCTTTTAAACAATTGCAAGGTTCCCGTAATTTCAAAAATAGCCAAATATTAGCCGCATGCCCCAAATACACAGCATACTGATCTGAATACACAGACCAGGTAAGACGACAAATAAGAGGCACGCAACCCTTATGGGGGCATCGCCTTTGAAACTTTTGGTGAATTTTAGCTGCTGGTGATACATGATCATCGCTCTACAGGCATACCTATAACTTGTTTTTATTCGTTTTTTGTACAAATATGACTATAGGCCACAGAAATCATTTTTGATGTGTTTTAACACTCCAAGCCCACATGTAATTGCTATAGGGCCTAGCCTTCTCTGTTATGGTCTCATTTAGGTGCCAGTTTACAGAGTGCAGAAATATATCGCTCGCATATGCGTTATATCTAGCCTATTACTTTAGGCAATATTCAGAACACTGACATGTTACACATGATACACTGTGCTGCTAACATCTTCGATCTGTAACTTGAAATTTAAAAAATTTCCCAAAGCCGCCAGAAACAGCAAGCTGTGCAAATTTGGAAAAGAGTACAAAAATGTACTTGTGAGTTAATCAAAGCGAAACCTTGTTTGCAATTATGTTTGCAATTACATTTTTATTTGTGTTGCATTTTAGAAATATACTTCAAAGTTAACTATAACTATGCTCCATTACATTTTAGTATTCTAAGGTTGGGAAAACTGCCATTACTAAGCTTAGTCTAAATGTATCATATTCGGCACTGAGTGTCGTATCTAATATCAACAAAAGCTTCCGCTGCTGCGAGTTTAGTAAGTGGTTACTCCTAGTCACGTGAAAAACACGGCAAACAGTGCAACGGCCGAATAGGGACAGCGAGCCATTATCGCGCGTTGCGATACGCTGACTTTGCTACGCTTGAATGCGCGTCAACGTCGGTCCGAGTCCACTGGCCTCTGCATAGAGCCCTGCCACATGGCTGCGTGTCATTTAACCCGACGGTCGTTGCAGACCGTGACGCGACACGGTCTGGCCAGTTTGTCAAATCGTCACGCGTTTGCCGAGGCTTCACGCCACCACGACTCATAAACTTGAACTCGGAGCGGCAGGAGATTTAAAAAAAACAACAAAAACTTGCACGCTGACAGCGTCTCAACTCGCAGGGCCTAAAGAACGAATCGCCTGCTTAGACAAGTTGGAAGCCGTGATAGAAAAACAAAATGAAACACACGAGAAACACAAATTGAAAATACATGCATCAATAGATCAAAACATCGTACCCAGTAGCGGTTGCGTAACGATATAATTGTGGGTTACAAGTTGACATGTATAGCTTGTAAAGCTTTATAAAACCACAGCAACTGTTGGGGTGTAGCCATCGGGGTAGAACTGTCAAAGACATTAATTATCATGACGACACGCATACCTTACTTACTCAATAGACACACGTGCACTTGCACTATAGCTATTCATAATGAACATGCACCCGGGGGATGATAAGTCACTCTCATAGGAAGGAAATTTGCCTGATAGGTATTGTCGACTTTTGACGTAAAGGAACTCAGCATGTGAGCACGTCTGCAACATGGAGTATTTGCAATTGGTCTGAGTGCGAACGAGCGAAAGCAATGCAAGGGGCAGTTGAGTTGTAGCGGTCAGTCGGTGGGTCGTGCGTTGCATGATGTGTGCGTTAGTCGTGTTAGGCCAAGTAGTCGGAATGTAAGCGTGTGTGGTGTCAGTAAAATAATGTGACGTGGAATTATAGACCTTTAGTTTAGGAAGTCATTAATTGAATAAGTATTCCCATCTCGTCATTCCGCTCACCTATAAGCACAACATCGGCTAATCCCCATCACGGGCTTACATGGCGTAGCTAATACTCACACGGGAATAATATTACCTGAAAGTTACCGATAAAATGAGGACATACAGGCGATATTAACAAAGTATGGACCCTAAAACATTACTTTGTGAAAATAATTATTAATTTTACTTTTTATAGAGCTAATATGCATGTAGGCCTACGTCCTCACTGTGACGTAATATCACTAGCGGAAAACTTCGAACTTTTGTAATTAAAAACGCATGAAGAATGTTTTCGGTTGATAGTTAACTTACGTTTTATACATTCGATTTACATGACTGTCCATTCATATATTTATTATCAACTAGAAAATGTGGCAATTAAGATGTATTGCCACTTATAGCCGCTGACTCTGGGCGCTCCAAGACATACTACGTCCAAAATCGCAGTACGCCAGCACGACAGCAAAACAACACCTCTAATTGTTCGTAGTGACTGAATTAATATCAACAGGCATCAACAACTACTGCCTCGACTGCAAAAACCAACTCCACTGCCTGAAGTCGCTTGCAAGGTATCATAAACATTAGGCACGTCCTCATGCGCTATGAGGCGCGGTGAAGCGTGACTCACTGATACGCCATAATATTACTTACTTAACTTGTGATAAATCTCGTTTTTATGTCATGATCTTGAACTTTGACCTGATGACCTTCAACGTTTGTAGTGCATCGGCTGTCACGTGACTAAACAATGCACACGTCGCCAGCCCCCGTAAAAAATTTTTTAGGCCATAACCGCCATAGTCGCCATCACAAAATTTAAGGATAGGTCACGTGACTTAGGTTATGCCCCTTTGACCTAGCTTTGTAGATAGAGATAGTACTCCCCGTAGATAGTAAGCACACCAAATTTGAAGTTTCTAGCTTCAAAGGTTGCAAAAAAATGAAAAATTTGCAAAATTTAAAAGTACGTCACGTGACCTAGATTATGTCCCCTTTTGACATACTTTTTTTGCCTATTTTCTACTCCTTACAATCTGTCTACATGCTAAATTATAAGCCTGTAGCTTTAGCCGTTTTGGAGTTATTTACAGCTGTCTACAAATTTTAAATGAGCCAAGTGACTTAGATTTCGACCCCTGTGACCTATTTTTGGACTTTTTTATAGTAATCCCTATATGCAATATGCGCACCAAATTTGAAGTCTGTAGTTGTAGTCACTGCAAAAATATAGACGAAATTTCTAAATTTAAAAGTAGGTCAAGATGACCTAGATTATGTCTCCTTTTGACATACTTTTTTCTCTATTTTCTACTCCTTACAATCTGTCTATGTGCTAAATTATAAGCCTGTAGCTTTAGCCGTTCGAGAGATATTCACAGGGGTCTGTAAATTTATAACTAGGTAACCTAAACTGGGTCACGTCCCCTATGACCTAGTTTTAGCCGTCAAAATTACTCCTCGTAGTCGATGCATACACCAAATTTGTAGTCTCTAGCTTTAGCCGTTCCAGAGATATCGGGGTCCGTATATTAAAAATTTAGGCGGCGTTTGCCATCTTGGATTCGACCCCTAGTGGGTTTTGACAATTCCGCAGCTTCCGCGGTGCCACAGAGTACCATCTTGTGAAATTTAAACGAACGCAATTTGTCCACGTGCGGCTACTTAGAGCGATGTAACCGTTTTTCTAATTGTCGCACTTTGGGGGCCCCAATTGGGCAAATGGATCTCAGAGTTGGGGGGGGGGCTCTACCGATACGGGTCTGCGGCATATAAGAGTTCACACATCTGTGCTATACGTTGCTGTTTTAGATTTTTGATTTTTTGGCCTTATTTTAAACCAGAGTGCTCGGAATGCGAGTGGGGTCGAAAAACGGGGCAAAATTTCGCACGTTTGACCCTGTGAAATTTAGGGGAGGGCTGTTAAAGACGTCTCTACGAATTAACCGTGCCACACATAGGTTCTAAGCAACGGTATACTTTTACCCGGCGGCAATCGGCGGTCAGGTCATATGTTGGACAGTTGGCTAAAAAGAAGAACCGGTGGTAAAGCATATGGCCTCTGGCAACTTTGTTGTCGGCGGCTAAAACATTGGCATTTATTCTACGAACCGTCGAACATATCAATCAGTACCAATGCCGCTAATGTAATAACCTAGAATACGAAGCCAAATTATACATTCAAATAAACAAAAATGCAGTATCTGAAGTTACACCTACGCCTGTTGTAATAAGAAAAATTTCGTATATATGTCTCTCGGAAAATTTCAGTCATTCGAATTTTTTACACTTCTCTGTATGTCAGGCGTTGGACGTTTGATAGTGGCAACATCTGTATTATAAAGGTAAAGTGATCCATTAGTCAGCAGTGCCCTCTCACAGCTCTGCGACATGGGTATGCGACGCTCATGATTTTCCAGTCTTGAGCCGGCAGTGAGTGAACACTTAGTGTTATGGATGGTAGACCACACTTTTTCCATAACCTGCCGGTACCTTCCCGGTTTTTACACCGGTGCCAATTTATACTACTTTGTGACAGAGGCACAAGAGTGTAAACACCTTGCCCAAGGTTGTTGCGCGCAGTACCCGAGCAGGAGTCGAACCCGCGACCTCTCAATCGCTAGTCCGATACTCCACCAGTAGCGCCAGGAGAAGCCGTAAATAATGAAGTTAAAGTTTTAGCGGTAAATGCTGTTCACTAACTACGATTAACGTCGATGGCTAGTTACTATGCAAGCAAGGCAGTTAGCGCTCGGATGATGTCGAAGAATCGTATATGATTCCGATACGTTTCTGAATATTTTCGCGACTAATTTTTCAGCCACATCACGAAGACTGGGCGTCGAGCGACGATTCGCTGGTGATGGAGTATTTAGACCGGATCGAGTCGAAGCCCCAGGAGGGCAGTGAGTCGGTGGCGGCGGCAGCGGCGGCGGTGGAAGCAATAATAGCAGACGCCGGTTGACGGCTGGGAGCATTCTTTCGCTGAGAGTCCTGACTGCGTCGAACGACGATGATGACGACAACGACAACAAGGACGGCCAGGGCCGCGCCGAGACCGACCGCCAGGGCGACCGTCACTGATGCGTAGCCGCCGGCTGACGTCGACGACTGCTCGGCCGATGACGACGGACCCTTCAGCGCACCAGTTACGGGAACTAGGAACACACGTACACACACGCATTCAACGATCATTATAACCACACACGAACGTCTCCTAACAAGCTAACGTGTATTATGTGAGATATAGGTCTACGTAATAAACTGAACTAAATCGCATTTTTAAAAATATGCGATTTGCTTACTTCATTGCCGTGAGCTACTGACTTTTACAATATGAGAAAATTACTGAACCTTTCATCGTGAATCAATACGTTAACTTAATTAACTAATTCGTTTATTTTATTTAAACTAGGCAACGAAGCCCATAGCCACACACACACAAACACAGAGAAAAACTCAAACTACAGAAACTACACATAAAACATAAAAAAAACCTAAGTCACTAAAATATGCTGAATGTAAGAAACAACATTAATGAGAAATGCCCTTTAGCCTAACTAAGGTATTTGGCTTCGTGAAACATTTGAGCTGTTTTTGACTTAAAATGTCATTGGCAATTAACTGCAATTAACACAGTTAGTCGCTTGACATACTCAGATCAGCTATAGAGGCATACCGGTATACAAAAATTAGACACCACTATGCTAGGTCCTGGGTTAATTAGACGGGCACAGATCTATACAATCTACTCATCTGTTGTCAGACTGAAACTTTCTACAGCTGTATCAAGCACAATATACACTGAATATACAATGGCCAGACAGAATAACCAGCGAAAAACTGGGAGAAGAAAACGAGTAATAAGCCAGTCTTGAAACAACTTAGAAGAAGAAAATGGAAGTAGATCGGACACAAACTAAGACAACAGCACCGCCAACATAGAAGACACATTTACCGACGGAGTTGAGTGTCAGACAGTAATAGCCGCCGTACGAGTTAACGCAGCGTCCTCTTCTACAGATGCCCGGACTGGCACATTCATCAACATCTGCAATGATTAAGAACCAGCACGTTCCTTGAACTGGCAGCAATGACCATCCTAATATTATGAATTTTGCGTAACAACTGGCCAAAGTAATTTGCAACGTTGGATTTATGTGTTACATATGAAATTTGATTTGATTTGTCTAACACAATGTTCCTTAGATCCCCAGACAGACACACCACGCTACGGAAACATCGGTCGCAACAGTCCCTATGTCACACATTCGATGCGCCTTAGAATTCGGTTTATATGCCCTACTAGCGATTCTGCCCGCCCAGTCGGCCCCCGCCACCTACTCTCCCCCAACTCCCTCCAGAAGTAACTGTCGTGTTTGCCATTTCTGTGTCATTGAGTAACCAGACTGACTATCACTTGTGGAGCTTAAATTAATAACAGGCTGAGTATGATTTACTGTTTGCTGATAGTTGCTTCCTGGCTAACTTGAATTTTGACTTTATATTATATCAATACGTTTAAGTAAGAAGAAATGACTTTAAAGTGATTCAGCACTATATATGTTGTCTACTTTAATTACTTACTTACTTACTCTAGTAAGATACAGTATTTACACGGACAAGTTTAGAATGTTCTATTTAAATTTTTTTTTTTTAAATTCAAGGTTTTCCAGCCTTGATAAAACATTAAAAAATAATGAACACAGATAATTCAAATGACTCAATAAAATGGCTTTGACATATAGGTCCATTCAACAAAAAACCTACAATGACGGCATAAAATACACTCTACGAAGGACACTAATAAGATGCAAATGAGATGCGAATAAAGCCAGAAAATACAAACCGTACCGTTGCATATCTTGCCGTCTGGCGCGAGCACATAACCAGTATCACAGCTACAAGCATATGAACCTTCCGAGTTGCTGCACAGCTGCTGGCATCCGCCGTTGTACGTCGCACATTCATCCACATCTGTCAAACCATCACATGTATCGGCCATATTATTATAATCCAATAAATTAAGTTTCAAACTAACTCTTTCAAATCGGTGACAAAATACCTATAATGTAGTATTTCACTTAGTATTTTTATTTACCTTCTTATACTTAGTTAAAATACTATTTTACAAGTAAAACACAAAACTGAAAAACCAGGTTTGTAGAATTCGTTTTAAAAATCTAAAAACCTCAAAGTCCAAATTATAGCTTTTACGTTGTTAAACTTTTCCCACTGATGGTGTAACGTAATAATTGTTAATAACTGTCATATTCAAATTTGAATTGTGATTTGTGACAAAAAATCACAATTCAAATTGTGATTTTTTGTCACAAATCATGGGTCTAGAACTAACTACTGTCTTTAGTAAGATACAGTAGTTAGATGAATTAGCTAGAATGTTTTATTTAGAGTTCTTGTTTAAAAATTAATGTTTTTCCAGCCCTATTAAAACACTAGAAAAATAATGAACACAGATGATATATCTTGACAAAATAACCTTCACAGGTAGTTCCATTCATGGGTCGAGTGTCACACCATCCCCACTGACAGAAACACTGGAAGCCTCCGCTCTCCGTGTATTCACAAATCGCACCTGTAACGAGGAAGATCAATTATACATGCAACAAACGCCTGGAGCCATCCCAGCTCAAAAGCGTAGTCTAAAACGCTGTTAGAAGAGTAGTGGGTAGAGGTTTAACGTCCCACTCGACATTTTATAAGTCATTTTGGGGACGATTTTTACAGGCCTGCAGATGACCCAATCAACAGCGTCAAAGCACTGAAGGAAGCCAGTTGGTCACTAAGATCCCACCAGAACCACTCCGCGGTGTTATAATATGAACTGTAAACAACCGCCTCTAGGCTAAGCACAGCGTAAGGGTCCCAGTGTGACAAAAACCCAATCTGCTGGACCTATAAGTTGCCTAGAACATCGCGCAATAAGAGTACTGCACCGTACTATAGTAACTAGAGCAGCTGTGTTAATGTTCTCTCTTTTACTCCAGACCATCATCAGTAATCAGATGAGGCCCTGGAGGCTGAGGGGTGCCTGGTTTAGTCGCCTTTTACACATCTGGCCAGGAGACAGAGTGGGTCTATCCTAAGCCCCGGAATCCACACGGGAGTAGGCCTATATGCTGTTATAAAATTGCAAACGTACTCTTCTTGCACGGTTCTGCAATCGTGCCTGCGCTCATGATCGAAGTAACTGTACTCGTACTCTGACTGCATTTGTATAAACGCTTAATATCCTAGGAGTTTGGGTCTTCTGTGTTTAGTGTCGCTGTCGATCCACGTGTTTAATAGGATTAATTTTACAGTGACTGAGAACACTAATCAGTTAGAAATCATCATCATCATCATCCAAGTTTTTATCAGACTAAAGTCCATAAAACATACTAAAACATACTAAAAACTTAACAATGAAAGTCCTAAAAAACGACTACTACAGGGTGGCCCAAAAAACTGCACATTTCCATGCTTGAAGTTAAATAAATATAGCTTTGTGAAATCTCAACCAAATTTTATAATTTTTGGCAGACTTACACCTGAATAAATTCCCAACAAAACAATGCAATACTGTCCACAGCGCATATTGCGCGTTTCTACACTACCTTGTAGAAATAATATTGTCCGTTTTCTGTGCTGTCGAAAGATAAAATTTGCTCATGAATTATGTTGGCAAGCAACTAAATAGTGTCAATCACACAAAATTGTACTGATCAGTTTACAGGCAATGTTCAATATGTCCTTCTCTCAGCCAAAAATTATAAAATTTGGTTGATATTTCACAAAGCTATATCAATTTAACATCAAGCAAATTGAAATATGCAGTTTTTGGGCCACCCTGTACAGTATAAAATATGAGCTAGTTAAACTACTACAGTACAAAATATGCAAAAATAAGAATAATGAAAATTACGTAAGTGTTGCTGTTCTGTTCTTATTAATTTTGATGTGAAACGCCTTTGAAGCGTTTTGTGTTGCTTATAGCGCTGTAATACGGCTCAATAGGTTGTCTACTTTACTTTAAATACTTACGTATGAAATGGTGCTTCATTGCCTCAATTTACAGGCAAAGTGGCAAACTGTATCCAAAAAGGGGGTTTAACGTTTATACGATGTCAACCGTCGCGACGTAAAATTGTATGCTTATAATTGGTGAAAAATCTTTATATAACAAGTCATGCATGCACCACTGTAATTCCAACTCACTTGAACGCCGAGAACGTTGTATATTTGTATTTGTTCGTTGGTTAGTCTGTCTGTGAGCTAGTATGCAAGATTTTTAAAAAAGTTACAAATGAATGATTATGATTTTGGAAGTTGTAGATCTCAAAGTGAAACAATAGGCCAACTCAACTGTTAGAGTGTGAGTAGGTCTACAATTAATGTGCGGTATAACTATAACGTACAGTAATCTGGTCGGCATATGGTCCGGGCAACGACGGGCTGAATGGCCGACAGACCGGCGAAGTTGTCAACTCTCCACCACTGATGATAGTAAAGTCTCGGCGCCGATGCGATGAGCTGAAGTTCTGTCACGTTGACCAACGAAGACACTCCTATGGTGTAGATCTTGATGCCGGCCTGGTGCGCCGCCGTGGCTGCGGCTACAGTGGACAGGGTGGCCACGGATGACGAGCCGTCAGTAATCAGTACAGCCACGCTCGGCACGCCGGACCGTTTGCCCTAAACAACGATGAATCACTTAATACCTTGACTGAACATCTAACAGATTTGTTCCGTACGCTGTATTATACACTATTTTTCATACATAAGCCGCTTGACAAAGTTGCTGCGATTTTGCAATACACACCGTATCTGATTTTTTTCGCGCGTACAACGTTTTACAACCGACCGTAGCTAATGTAACCAACCCGATTTGCGACGAACTGTTGCGTTCTCGCCGCGGTCAACGCTGCCTGAACGTTGCGTCCGATGCCAAGTGATCGATAACTAAGACCGTTGATGGCCGCCAATAGCTGACTTTTCACTTGATGAGTGTTCAAGTAGAACTCGTTCCGAACCGTATCTCCAAATCTAAAAAGAGTGTTTAGTTAAAACTTTAGAGAAGACTTATCTTTTCATACAATTTCAGCCAATTAAACAAATCCAATCAAGTCGCACTGCCTATGAAATAGCGCCAGTCAATCATACAACATTAAATGACGGACGATCTTGATTTTTTATCAAGAATAAGCTACAGTGTTTATTCGCTATTCAGACACGCTTTCGAGTGTGACAGAGTATGTAATAATTACAAGAAAAGCATTTTGTTTTTTGCATTAAACCTAAACGTTAACAGACAAATGAAAGAAACGAACGCAAGAACTCCGACGTTGGCCAGTCGTGAGTCGACGTTCATGGCGCCGGCGATCGCCGCGACGAAACTGATCATGTTCGACCAACCGCTTTGTCCCACGTTGTTAGACGACGGTAACATGAAGACAAGATCGACTACCCGCTTGCTGCAGTCGGACTCGGCACTCTGGCAAACCTACGACGTAACCAACACCGCCGCATTACTGCATCGATCGTTCGTCGAACTGACTGCACTGCTTGGAATCAAACAGTAAAGAAGTAAAACTTATGAACAGAGTTTGTAAACAACGGGCACGTCCTACAACCTCTCCTACGTGATCGTCCAACCATACCGTACAGACTGCGAGAAAGATCACACACGACACTGCTCAACAAAACCACTCATCTCAACAATGATGACTTCCTCATTAGAATACTATATATAAAGACTCATATTAAGAAATTTGTATTTACTGTTTATCCAAGTCCTATATTTTTGCTTTTCAACCCTCTCATTGTGTTAGTTGCGCTTGACAACTTCAAATAAACGAATATATGATGATGATAATGGTGATTGTTTCTGTGCGCAATTCCGCATCATTTGCCACAGATTACTATGAGACTTTCATAAACCTAAAATGACTATTCTGTTAGTCTGTTCTGCTGGCTGGTATGATGTTGAAGTGTCTTTTGGTCTTGTTCGCTCTCCAGAGTGACGTGCAGTTAAGTCAGCAATCAAATAACAAGCGTAAAGAACAAAACGTCAGACTAGACAAAAAGTAGCGGGTTCAACCGCCAGAAATTTTGCTTTCCATCGCCGTACTATCATCGTTGACTGGGACCAGTTTATACTTCTTGGTATGTGTGAACAACTTGTTCACACGATGCCAGCAGTTTAGCCCGCGACATCATAACTGAAGATCTGCACCGTAATGCATTGGTTGAGTATGATTTATTGTTTGCTGACAGCTGCTTCCTGGCTAATAACATGAATTCCGACTCATTTATTCTGATTCATGAATTCACTGTTGGCTATACGTCATGTGTCAGCGACTCAATATAGCCATTACCGAACTGCTGTCTTCATCTACGGGTTTAACCCCATAAAAGTAACTGAGTAAGTGTAAGTGAGTGAAGGCTTAAAGCTTAACGTCTCACACTACTATTGCATGTTAATGCGTAAGCTAGATTTAGAACGCTTTATCATTAAATCTCTGTTTGTCTATCTGTCATTCATACTTTTTTTGTTCCGTCTACTGCTTTGGTGAATAAACGCACGTATAGAGAGCTTAAGAGAATGAGATAAGCATGTACTGTGTGAGAAATGAACGAAAAATACCTGCGTAGCCAGCGGGTTACTAAGAGTGTCGAGATTGGTAATAGACGGACTAATGAAGTAGTTGATGTTGGCGACCTGAGGTACCGTCGAGATGCCACGAACTTCCGTCACCTCAGCTCTATTACTGACCGCCACCGAGAACACCGAAATGCCCGCCTCCTTCAGTTCTTTCAACTCAGACTGCATCTGTGCAACAGAACTTTCGCTTCAGAGCTTAATGGTACAGCAACGTTGCTAAATGTACGAATAATAAAAT
>Ga0126335_1000730_pt1 | contig 16735 bp, 11 predicted proteins | sample OlaspJWI45metaG_FD_108409 | JGI IMG/M metagenome (GOLD analysis project Ga0126335, IMG submission 108409) | Marine gutless worms symbiont microbial communities from Oahu, Hawaii - Olavius sp. 1 OAHU.JWI-45 metaG | ecosystem: Host-associated > Annelida > Digestive system > Unclassified | place... | reverse complement strand
TTTGCGTGATTGACCGAACAGTGGCCTATAGGCATATAGCCTACATGATTGAAATGTTTTGCAAGTATATGATTTTTAATATATCGGTATTTCAATTATAACTTATGCCTATAATTTCCTTAAATTTTCCCAGTACTGGCAAGTGCTTCTGACTGCAATATGGTCAAAAATTTCCGAATCATTGACCGAGCACTTGATTGCTAATTAATAGTTACTTGAATAATCCCAGATGAAAAAGTTTCAAAACTTGTTGCTTGTCAATTATTGTCATGACTTCTAAAGTTTATAACAGTCTACTGCCACTCGTATCGTGGTTATGACTAAACGCAGCAAGGGTAAATGACAAATTAACGCGATATTTTGATGATGTTAATTATTCATTTACCGACGCTGTGTTTCGGTCAAAATTTATTTTTAATACAGAAATATAGTTATATTAGGCTATGTAGAATTATCGCCATTGGAATAGGTCAAGTTGAGAATTCCAACAATGACAGAAATAATTTTTCGCACAGACAGAATAAAAATGCATTAAATAAAGTATGTTCAGCCGTTAATTATTTTTTTAAACTTGACCACTGTGCTCCATAGTTCCAGGTCAAGTTTGTGTGACATTTAGAATTGAAAAGAACCTTCATAGTGACATATTGAAAGCATTAATAAAACCAGTAGTACAACGCTTATAAGCCAATGGGAGCCACGACTTAAATCAACAAGGCTTATGTGCAATGGCGGTGCAGTAACTTGCCTCAAATCACTCTCTGGAGCTCTCTTCTGAGTTTCTGAGACCGACGGACTGTGCCGCTAGTTTTTCGACGCCATATCATAAATCATACATTATAAGCGTTTATTTCAGCCCCGGTTTGTCTGGACTTTTCGCCATACATTGTTCATGATTGTTGACTTGTGTATTGCCACGTCGGCCCGCAGTTCCATTGAAGCCTAGCAATCGATTACGCTAACTAGTTTTTATTGACTGATCAATTACTTTAAAAAGAGTAAGCAAAGTTGGTGGTTTCTCACTTGTATTGCACTGGTACACATGTAGATAGTCAAATTCACACCAAGTGAAATCAAAGCAATTTGGCGAAAGTTGCATCGAATAACACGCTCTGGTGGCGCCCTCTGGCGAATAAGCCGGAAAATCATACACTTCACAATAGCCACATTTTTTCTTATTCCCCCTCCGCCTCACCGTAGGGGGATCGGACTCCATCTAATACAATGTCGCTTGGGTCCCTAAGACTTTCCAGCCCGAACAGAATCTTGATCCGTTTAATCGTTTTTGCACCGCACAGACTCGTGACAAGCACATTGACACACCACGCTAAGGGATCATTGGCCGCAATATGCAAATATACTGTAAACACAAAACAACCTGTAAGCAAACTGACCTGAGAACTGTTTTATGGGTATGCTTACAATTTGCTACAAATACAGCATACCGGTACGCTGCACAGTAAGTAAGTAAAACACAAATACAGTTTACACTACTCAGGACACAGTACAACATTAAACGGGTTTTAAAATACTGTTTCTTGTTAGCCATCATCAGATTCAATCAATCATAAGACTTGTATAACGGCGCCGTAGTTCATCAGTGGGCAAACTGACGATTCGAAGGCGACGGAGGTGAGCCACGAGATCAGTCAAGATTAAATTCAGTTGGATTCAAGACTCGAGTTTTGTCTATTAAAAAGGTGATTGCTTTTGAAACGTAGTCAACTTTACTGTATAGCAATAGCTAAATGAAAACACAATTTTAGATATAGGTCTGAATTTTTACTGTAAATAAAATAAACCAAAAAACCAAAGAGTTGAGCAGATATTGGCGTAGTGTGCAAATTTATGTGACCAAAGACGGCGGACCTATGAATGTACGTGTACGTGTACGTCACGTTAATTACGACTCGTGAAATTAGGCTCGCTACTGAAAGTGTCGGAATTATTGAATTCTAACATCCGTACTTAATTATACAATTTATTGCGTATTTTATGGCGTAAAATTATTATTTGTTACTTCGAAATTTTTTACTTTTTGTTTATTTGCTTAATGCTGATGTTCTCGGATAAGATTTTATAGCCCTTTTTATAGCCCCAGATATGTTGTCTTAGAAGCGCTACATACTGTACAGAGTAATAAAAAGAGTTATTTTAATCATAAATCCTGAGGTCGACAGCTGGTTCATTTTCGTGTAGCCGTGCTTGAGATCGATGCACAGTTGGTCGGTGGCGATGATAGAATGGAAGAAGTGGAAGCGCTGAACCAGGACGTGGAAAGGAGGGATACAGACGCAGATGATGAACGGCAGCCGAGGACCGGAGTGCCGGTGTCGGTCGGCAAGCTGTTTACCGACCGTTTTCTTGGTCCCGTCTATATCGAGTTGCGAGGAGCTGTGTTTATGATTGAAGTCAAGTCGCTGACCTCAACACACACCCGATCGTTGGTCTAGCGTTATCGTCGCGCCTCCCACATGACAACAGACTCGTAGAAACCTCTGTATAGAAACCTCTTTAATCTACTGCTCAGCCTCATGCCATCTAGACATATTAGGCGGCCATCTGTTTCAAACACTAGATTGTTCGAAGGCACAAAAATTTGTTGAATATTTTGATAAGAACGTGAATCATAGCGCTTTAATTATATTGGAGTACCGAACTTATTCTAGACGCCCCACATGCAGATCTTGGAAGTGTGATTGACAGCTTGAGAGTCAAAGAAATGCAGCCCATTCATCCAGAAACGATATTTATCTCCGATGTTGATATGCAATTTTAAGTGATTACTGTTAGTGTGGTGACTCCGAAGTAAAAAAAATAAAAAATAAATAAAATTCATAAGAAAACCAACAAGAAAAAACCGCAGCAAATTTCGTGGTTTGGTGCAATTAACTGAGCTCTGACAAATGCTGTCTTCAATTTGCCCTTCCAATTAACATATTATCACCAAATTTTGGTATGCTAGTAGGGTCCCTATGGACATCGAATGTCGCCGTAAATTATACTGCCGGTAGAACACGATATATCCCTAACGAGTTAAAAAGTAAACATATTGCGCGTGCCTCGGGTGACCTTGAGTGGCAATCCACCATTAATTGTCACATTTTATAATTAATCAAATGTTTACTACATGATTCATTTCTTTCGCCGACGTTTTCGATTAGTTGATGCTGTGGACACGTAAGGTCATGTATCCGATATTCATATTGTTCAACAAATAACACAGACGAACATCGACAACGCCCAGCTCGATGATGAAAGCAAATTCGTCGCAGTCTGTATTATAGTGACCAGGTTTGAATTGAGGCGTAGAGACACGACCCTGGAGAGCTATAATAAGCTTCGGTCGGCGACGTCTGGCGTAAACAGAGAGCTTATACTAGAGATCGAGGCCATAACCTATGAAAAACTAAAGCTGGAATTGTTTATAATGCAATACAATGATTTTTCTGATTATTTTGCAAAATATATTCCTTCAACAACCAGCTGAGAGCTGAGCAACTTTAACAGGAATATCTGTTTGTACGCGACGGATACCACGGCTTACGTCTATCGGATATTTGTATAATCGACACTCAGCTTGTTGATAATGTCATTGTCACTATGAGCCGCGGTAAAGCGGCTGGTATCGACGATCTGTCAGCCGAATACTTGATCTCCTCTCATACGTCCGTCCTTGCGTGTCATACTTGCCAAGTTGTTTCAGATGATGGTGTTAGGTTTTTATATTCTACACGGTTTTAGATTTAGTTATATAGTCCCACTACCGAAGATAAAAGACCATTTAAGCAAGTCCTTATCGTGCGATGACTTCAGGGATATTGCCATAAGCCCATTCTATCTAAAGTGTTTGAGCATCGCATTCTCAGTACATTTATAGTGTTTCTGTCTACGGCTGACAACCAGTTTGGTTTTAAAAAGGTATTGGTTGTAATTTTGCCATTAGCTGCTTTCGTGGCATCGTTGATAACTCTGTTAAAGACGGCAGTACAGTAAATATTTGTGCTATAGACTTGCCGAAGGTGTTCTACCAAGTAAATCACCATGAATTATACTGTAAAACTAATAAAAAAATTATTTCTTTCAAAACTCTTAAGTCTACTAGAAAACTGGCTGTCGTGTTGTTTTTCCAATGTTAAGTGGTTCAGTGGTCTGCTATGTTTCGCGTAGACTTTGGTGCTTGTCAGGGCTCAGTTTTAGCTCCTTTCTTATTTGATGTCTATTTAGACGACCTTGCTCGCTCATGCTCTACAACAAATGCCACTTTTATTATACTAGGCTATATGCCGAGGATGTACTGTTAATTGCTCCCTCCCTCCGTCTGTGAATTGGAAAAACTTCTTAGAAGATTTGAAGAAGAGTTATACTCGGTAGATATGTCGATTAATTTCAAGAAATGTAGCTGTATTCGTTTCGGTCCTAGATGTAATATCGCTTGAAAAAACATTGTATCATCTACTGGTGTCGCCATTCCGTGGAATAAAGAACTCATATATCTAGGAGTAACTTTAGTAAATTCTTGTACGTTTAAATGTAACCTAGATCTTGCCAGGAAATCCTTTTACTGTACAGCTAACGCTATCTTTAACCAAATTGGACGCATCGCTCCAGAAGAAGTCATCTTACAGTCAATTAAAAGTAAATGCATCCCTTTCTTACTCTATGGCCTTGAGGCTTGCCATCTTGCGAAAGCACAACTACATTCGCTAGATTTTGTGATAAATCGCTTTTTATGAAACTGTTCGTAGCTAATAACATGGAAGCTGTCAAGTGCTGTCAGTATTATCTAGGCTTTGACCTACCAAGTGTCACGTTAGCTAAACGTACTGTCAGTTTTGAACAAAAGTTTAGAGATAATGGTTTACATAATGGTTTATATCTGTAATTCTGATACATGCTTGCTATTGTTGCAATCGTCTTATTAGTTAAGTACACTGTATATTGTATATCTATATGCTTACATTGTTTCTTTTTTTCATAATTGCTTATCGTTACCGCTCGTGGTGAATAAAGATGGATATATAAAGTCGGAACGAATAAATAATCATATTGTAAACCACTTTTGTGTATTAGGGTATTCCTATTCCAGTCGTTGATGTTAGGCCTATGTGTAATCGGTACTCTAAACTGTTTGCTGTGGTAGGCTACGCTGGAATAGCTCTGTCTGCCATTTCTAGCTGGCAGTGGCGTGAGGCAGGGTAGTACATTATCTCCTGCATTGTTTAATTTCATTATTACAGCACTTATATCTCGTGATTGTGGCTGTCATATACGTGGCAGATTTTTTGCTGCATTTTATATGCAGATGATATTATTTTAGCTCCATTACTCTCTGGTTTACAGTCTATGTTGGACGTTTGTATAGCTGCATGTATATCATATAATATTTGGTAAATGTTCTAAGAGAAATATTGATTCCATGCTTCTAGATACTGATATCATCAACTGGACTAGATCAATTAAGTATCTATAGGAGTGTGCACTGTATAGTTGGCGGTAAGAAATTGTCTTTTGACATACGTGCATTTAGGCGTTTATTTTATCCTGCTTATAACAACATTTAAAGTCATACAAAAACTGTAGAACCTGTTCAGCTTGCTCTATTTGAGAGCTATTGTCTGCCATTGTTGACGTATGCGGCTGGTGCTGTTACGTATAATTCTCAGCAGGTGTACGACTTTAAAGACTGTTATTCTAGTGATGACTGTCTGGGTTGTATGATCGGTCCGCGACATTTGGTCATTGATACTCTATATATACCAACGATTCCATAATAAATGTTTAAATTGGTTGATTTTGCTGTATTTTTACGTGTATTTGCTTTTTGTACTATATGCTTGCATTGCTTTTAACTTTTGTCATTATTTTGACGATAAAAATGTGTCCATTAGAATTATACCAAACTGGATGTGATGCGAACTTCTACATTTAGCAAATCAATATCAACTTGTCCTTGTATTCTGCTGGATCAAAGAAGGCGGTGTTGATAGATTTGTAAAATGATAAAAATCGGAGTAAAAGTTAATGTTAACATGTAGACTGGCTGCAGCCGTGTTTTTTTATACAACATTCTCAGTAAGAGTCTTCATATTTTGTCTTTGAGTTTTGTTTTCTGGCGATTTCACCACAAGAGGCGTTTGACAGATATTAATGTTGCCTACATATGTAGCCAATGTACACGTTAGGCCTAACATTAACTTTCACTCCATTTTTTATCATTTTACTGCAAATATATAATTATTTTTTACTTATTCTTTTTTACGACTGTTTTTGGTTTTGTATTTTTTTCTCAATTTCTTATATGGTTGAGGTTTGGCAACCTGATAGTAAAGTACTGATTGATTGATTGGTTGGTTGATTGGTATATAGGCTTACGTGGAGAAACTAGGGCCTACAAGGAGAGATGCAATGTGAATCGGTCATTTATTGCACGCCCCTTGCAACCTCGAAAGCATTTGCCGAGCTCAGCTGCATAAATGCGTGATAGGCTACTTGGTTCCGGTTTCTCTGCTTCATTTTCGTTCTTCGTCCCCTCGCATGTGTCGGCAGCACACCGCTATTTCTCTGGCGGCTGCGTACGGACGTCATTATGCAGCCATGTGAAGTTATTGGATTGACAATCTGACACGTCACGTATTTCATTATTCAACTCGCTTTCCCTCGGCTGTGGACCACCAACGTCGTTCGGCGGCGACGGTTTCCGACACCCGCAATACCGAAATCGCAATACCGGCCTCAACACATTCGCTGCATTACACAGTGTACAGTGTACTTGATTCTATCTCCGTCGTCTTGGCCCGATTATCTCAGTTGTCGACTTGGCCCGGAACATAGGCCTACAACTATCACCTTTGAGTGTGTAATTGTTTGCTTAGTTTTACTTGTCTTAAACTTCACATAGAATCGAAAGCAATATGGAAATAATTACATATTGCCGGAAACAGTTTGACTTTGAACTTCCGAGTGTTATTTTGGCTCGCCACACTAGTTTATTTTTGGATAGGCCTAAACTGAGTCACTTGTTGCAGCTACGCAGACACAGAAATAGTAATGCTGATAGGCCTTCCATCACTCATGGCTAATGACGTCTCACTATTTTTAAACAAAGTGGCTCACTTAAAAATGCATTCTATTGCTTTAGTTAGGTCTGTCTCAGATTCGTGGAACCGGTTTCGGTTTGATGTTGCAATCGCAATTGGATTTCAGTCAACTTAAATCAAATGTCCAAATGGCTCAAATCGCCTTTAAATCAAATAGAAATTTGGAATGGTCATCACTGGTAGGCGTCACCCGGTGGGTGTTTTGCCTGCTGTCACTGATGATAAAGATGATCCGCTGCTGACGCTGAATGGTGATGCTCACTAATGCGCGCGATGATGCTGACTTATCTCCATGGACATCAGCAAGAGCAACGGGGGTGTGAATTTGGCCCATATCGCAGCTTAAGATAGATAAAAAGAAGACTCTTAAATGATGTTTATTATGGACCACCCGCATAGCGGAGTGGTATAGCGACCCGACCTACTGCTACAACTGCGATTTCTGGCCTTTGATTAAAAGGCTTTTTGTTTTATTAATAACTTTATACACCCGGTAGTATAAATCCCGAGAGTTAAAAACATGCTAAAAGCAAGAAAGCGCTGGAGTGGCTAGTGATCGAAACCATCGGTATTTATTCATTATATTTGGCTGTTATTATTATAATTTATAACAATTTACGTACGAATTGCCATCAACACGTTCAATTTTACATAAGTTGTGTTAAATTTGCGTTAGTCACTTAGTGTATATTTACAATAGCAGAAATTTTGTTTCCTGAAATAGATCAGCCGGTGAACTACTTATCTATTGTGCTGTGGGCCTATGCGGCGTCACGATGAAGCGTGCATGTCTATCGGATAGTATAAGGATCGCATCGATCATTCGGCATTGACTCGGTCGGTCGGACGGCGCACAGATGTGTGCGACTGTACCGCGGCTGCGCCAGTGAACGGGTACGCGCCAATCACTGTCGTCAGACTGCACTGACCGACGAGTCTACATCAACGGATAGGTAGGCCTACCACATCACCGACCACCGTCTACTTCAGTCCTGAATAGAGAGTGTCGAAGTGGTAAGTTTCTGGTCACAGCAGCCAGTAAACCAGACATTTGCGAAGTTCTTGGAGCTGGACTAACGTCAGGGTGTTGACAAAAAGCCCAATGACAGCGAACTGTCCTGTAACTGCTGTTTTTTGCCGGATCTTTGAGTCTTTCGCAAGTCTTTACTGCTGAGATTTCGCCGCGTAGAATTCATCGCTGAAACCCACCTGGTACCTTCCAGTGTTGGTATCTGGCAGGAACATGGCGGCGCCAATCGACTGGTGGCTCGACTTCAACTCTTCTTTACTGTTTATTGACGTCCTGCTCAACGACACCGTGATGCTAGGCAACGGTTCAGCATCAGCAGCAGGAGTCTGGGACGATGTGATGTCGGTGACACCAAGCTACTGGTGTCTGTTGCTGCTCGTCTTTCCAACATGCACGGTGTTCGGCAACGTGCTTGTCTGTCTGAGTGTCTACAATGAGAAAGCTCTGCATACCGTCACTAACTACTTCATATCGTCGCTCGCCATCGCCGACATCATGGTCGCCATTCTGGTTATGCCGCTAGCAGTCTACGTCGAGGTCAGTAACTGTAGCCACTTTCATTCTCTCCTTCAAATCCGAATCACTCACACTGACTTTGTTCCATTGGCATTATTAGGCCGCATGGAATGCACAAGTTGCATCATATGTCATTTTTTTAAACAAATTAAACATTAATTATGAAATAATTTTACGTGAACAAAAACAAACAACAGTTATTATTAGAGTATTTTCACTTTACACGCATTGATATTGCGTACACGATGTTTTTGTAATAAGCCAGATCGCACGATGATGGAAATCTGATCCAAAAGAGTGTGTAAAAGTGTAACGTTTATTAGGAATCTTATAGTATTTCACGTTAAGAGTACATTTCATTCGTAATTTTTAAGTTTAACGAACCGAGGTTTTAAAAAATTAAATGTAGTGGCCTGACAATGCAAAACGCAGCGATAACTTGTCGAACTATTCGTAGTTAACTGATTCGTCTTAGTTGACAGTGACACCGATATGTCTGTTATCTGCTGCCAATTGCATGTATATATTAACGTGCTCACAGGGCAAGAAAAAGGATAAAGCACTGAAGCAGCTACCTTAACATATCTCGAGTTTTACCAGATAAACACGGTAGAAATAAAAAAAACTTGCAGCATGGGATTAGAGAAAAAAGCATGAAGAAAATTTCACATGCATGGACATCGGTCCATTACACCGGAGCTCATTCTCTTTGGTGCTTTGAGCCGGCGAGGACTAAATCCAATCAGGCTGAGATACGATCTTACGACGGCCGAATGGCTGGATCACTTAACCAACTAGATCACTATACTATGCCTGGTCACAAGTATTAAGCGTTTTCTTCATGCTCTGCTCTGTGCGTCGCGTTGAGTTGCGTGGCGAGTCACAGCTGGTTTCAGCGAATACTTCCACTCGCCATGCAACGTGCAGCGCAGCGCATGTGGAAAAGAAGCAAGTTGCCGCAACTCGCTATTTCTTCACAAGAACAAAATCAGCTGCTGATACTGCTACTGGGTAGAGTTTTGAAGCTTCAAATTATGCGATTCATTTCGGAGTGTAGGGTGTAGAAATGGCATAAAGCTTGATGAAAAACATTGAAATATAATTTAATGCAGCCTCTGAATTCGAAAGATAATAAAATATTGCACGATGAGTGTATGCTCGTGGCTATTATCGTAATAATCCGTTAGATTTTTGCAGTTACAAAGGGCAATCGCAGCAAGTGCCATTTTCGGAACGACGCGTAGCAGATTAATACTGTCTGCTGGTTCTCTCCATCGATCGGCGTACAGACGAGATTAAAGGTCTGAGAGCATCGCGGTGCGTTCTGCAGCAATGTGCGACATAAAAACTGGGCGGATGTATCACCCACGAGGAAAATAGAACGAGCAATAGTGGACGGAAAAGTCTCACTGATAGGATGAGCAGAGAGTGACCACACACGTAGATGTAGCTGGCAAAGTGGCAACATGTGGAGAAAACGGCTAGCAAAGTCTACTCCGTCGTTGACTTCAGTGGACCTCCGGGTCCGTAGCAAAGTTATGTCTGTATCTACTACCACTAACAGGATTGATTTCTCTGTAGACTGTTGAGCTGTTTGAAAAAATTTAGAAGTTTACGTTTGGCATATAGCTAAGTCTCAATGGGGACGATGGGAACATTAAATCAGCATAAAAGCTAACACACTAATGTCACCGTATCTCAAGAAACGTCCGGTGTTTTCTTGGCTCTAACTTTGTCAAAATTAACCGATTTTCAAAACTTTTTTTCACAGCCAAAAATCGTATGAAATTTGCTACAAAATTTTTAATATTTTTCTCAAGTATGTTGCTGCATTACCTCGGTAAGTCAAAAGTACAAAGTTGTTAAACATTACAGAAGATACAACTGAAAATCGTATCATGTGTGACAAAATGAAACATTACATTATTATTTTGGTTCTAAGGTATACTGCCCCAGGTCAACTCAGCCTCCCAGGTCAACTCAGCCTTGCATCCCTTCAGGATCGCTAAATCGAGTACCAGCTGCGGCTGGGGTAAAAGCGGGAAAGTTACCTCTGCCGGGTGGCAGGTAACACAGTGTGATCCCATATGGTATGTGATTTCCCGTAGCGGTGAGGTGAAGTTCACGAAACATGCTTGATCCTGTTTACTTATTTTACTTACTTATTGACTAACCTCAAAACTAAGATTTTTGTTTTGTCACAATAGAATGAAATTGACCGATTTTTTCAGCCATTCAGTATAATCAGACCAATCTATTTCTTAGACTCCAGTAAAATCCGGTGGGTTTTAGCATTTCAATACAGAAATGAGTTTTGGGCACACTGATGAGGTCGTAGATGCATCGATATTGGGCCATCAAGCTCGACAAAGTTCACTGACCAGTAACTATTGCTGTTACGAAACTTTATTGCTTTACTTTATTTTGCAAATTTGCACGCGCATTATTCATGGCAAAAAGTTGTTGTTCTCCTACAACACCGTTTATATACGGTTAGCAATTCGACTTTGTTTAGACTCAATGAAATTATAGTAACAATACTGTGCAGACGTGATGTATGTAAGTCAAAGGCGTAGCAAAAGATGGCTTTCACTCAAGCCGCGCAAGTCATGTGCACTATACGCCAGATAAAACTGGTCTCGGTGAACGTAAATGTCCCATAAATATGAGAAATCGATATACGCGCGTCGATGGATTGCTGAAATCCGACGAAGACGTGGTGCGGCGAGTGTGTCTGCCTATTAAGTAAGTCTATATTGGCGCCGCACAAAAATTATTACATGCTCGGCTGACCAGGCAGGATAGGGCGCACCTCGATGATGATATGGGTTCGATGTTTACGGTCGATTTTGCGTCGTTTGTATGCGCGCTCGGTCGCTGCCGGGTTGCGTCCAATTGTTCACACACGGCGCCGTGCAATCTGTCACTTGTCCGCGTCGTCTGCATCGCTCCGGATCGACCCTGCTTCAGCAGCTGAATCGACTTGCATCGTTATCGGCGGCGTTATGCGACGAACAGAACACCACGTTCTGATTCGTGGATTGTAAACGACCGAGTGAAAGCAATACGCGTTCGGTAGTTCTGTAGAAGAAAAACGAGATGAATATTACACTGCGTATGTGTCGACTAGATATAGGCCTACTGATGTTGTTTTGACCAGTCATGAAGTGACTAGTTTGTCCCAAACTTTTGTAATAAGAAAATGCACAGTTGCATACGGAAAATGGAAATATGAACTAAACCGAACTATTCATACGACGCAAACCAAACGGAACAAAAAGTGACATTTATATAGAAATAAGTAAACTTGAACCAAACAAAGCCCATAGCCATAAATATAGAAACTAGAGAACTCGAAGATAACCGAATAAACAGAAAAGTGTTTTGTCTCTCTATGTGTTTTGTGAACTTCAATTAACCTTATTTCATAAAATATAAGTATATTTCATTGTCAAATAATTTTAACCATTGCTTATGAATTATATAGTTCAGAAATGTAAATTCTAACATTTAAGAAACAGTCACCGACAGATCAGTAGAGTCAAGTTATCGAAAATTACCTGGCTTAAACCAAACTAAACTCAGCACTGCTGCTAATATAAGAACTGATCTCGAACTGATTCATTGAGAAAATTTGAACAGAAACCGCTGCTTTAGCGAAGACTTTTCAACTCTAAAGTAAGGTATAATAATGTCAAATCTAAAAGTATTGTTATTATTTTATAGGCTGATGCGAGAAGAGCCAGTCTGCAAATAAACGGGAAACACACATAAAAGTGATAGAAGAAGTTTCATTTTCGAAAAAAGTAAACGCACGAAACGGCATGGCATCAGTCGTTCTTCGGCTTCTAGTAATTCCACAGCTAGCGACTCAGACTCGTTTAGTTAAGTAAAGTAAAGCAGACAGCGAGCGTTAAATGACCAGTTGGAGAGCGTTAAACTGTCCGTCGGCATTTTCCGTTTATTCTATTCCGCCGACTCAGAATAATGCGCTTATCTGACGAGCTCCATGAAGTCGACCGGCGATAAAACTGACCGTATTGGTTCTCTGTTGCCTGGCGTGAGTTTTCTGATGGACAGTACTCAATAAAGTTTTACGGTTCTAACTGCACCCAAACCTATAAAGTGTCGAGTGGGACGTTAAACCTCTGCTCACTCACTCACTGCACCCAAGATGCGTGTTTGGTGTCGTCGTTGTCGTTATTCAATCGTAGAAGAAGCGCACAACGTTTACCGAACCGGAGTTCATTGAGGAGACAGCGATCAATCGACTCCAGACCCCGGAGACGAGGCCGAGGTTAAACTGAATGGCAATAACACCGCAGCCCAGACTTTGATCCCTCACCAGCTCAGCAGTCCATATCTCTTCTCTTTTTATCCAGCTGCGGCGGCTAAGCGGGCAGGGAAACGAGGACGAACGATGCTTCGCTTGACCAGCGCCACAGCTTGTCTGTAGATTGTCGCTTATTCGCGACACGGCGTGGTTTACAGACCTACTTACTGTAGATCGCTAGGAGACGTCACCGGTGAATCTGCAGTAGTCATGACGATGTCTCTAATACTTACAGGCCGCGGTTGAGTTATTGTACACGACATATTTTTCACTGGCCGACCATTAACAGAGGAAATTGTAGACAACATTTCTCAGAGTTGACTGCACTGTACTGTGCGAAATTCTGGACGTAGAATGTAGATGCTTTATCGTCTCGGCTTAACAACTTTTTTTAGATTTCCGACAACTTGCTGCCGTTCGATAGAAGGGGAATTTAAAAACCACTAGGGTTAGAAAAAAAGTCGGAATTGTGCATCCTTTAACCTCCATAAAATTTATGGGAGAGATAGTCAAATATCTCAACGTAATGACAATTGGATAAAAGTGCACCCCAGATGATGTATGCGTAGGCAGCCAACGAATACCAAGAAAGATCATTCGCTGCTGATATTGTTTGTGTCATGTCATGTGCCCATAACTGTCGGTACAACAGTGATCATTGAGAAATTCCCAATCCTCTGATACAGTAAAAAAGCAATCTATTCTACAACGCATGACTGACATTTTAAGTCTTGATGTTGACGTTTGATTGACGTATCGCGATACCGTGGTGGTTCAGTGAGGTTCCGGTCGGACTTCAATTGCAGCCAATTCCCCACTGAATTACGGTTTTTATACAAAAATGCAGAAGGTTTCTGTCTGCGATTCATCGTATTTCAGACGCATTCATGAAGTAAACAACTTGTACGAACAGTGCAGTAATTGCATCAAGTAATTGGCCAGTAATGGTAATGTGCCAGTGGGAGGGCCAAAAAGTAAAGCGATATCAAATTACTAGTAATTATTAAAATAATTATAAATTGTTAATGACAGTTTAATGAAAGCATAAAATATTCAAATAACACGCACAGTGATAGCAAAAGAATTTGCACATTATATGTTGCATAATTGTAGCCTATTGTTGAATCATTTCTTAGTGTATCAAAGCGTAAACCGCCCAGTTGATGCAAAACAGTGCGAATTAATATAAAATAAATAAAAAACTTTTAGCTAACAAATGTCTTGCAACAGTAACTCAAACTCAGATGAATGCATGTTTAATGTATAACTATTATCTATAGATTTTACTACAAAAGTAGTATGTAAAAAGCAGTTGACGAGGCATTGTTTTTTCCATCTGCGTCGTACGTCATATAAGTTTATTTCGCTGGTTATTGTCTTGGCAAAATTTAATGGCCATTGCTACAATGCTGTCGCATTTCATAACGTTGCATAGCGAAACATTTAAATAACATTTGTTATATGTTTAAAAATGCATCAGCATGTTGACAATTTCGTTGATGAAAAATTGTCGTCGGATTTGTATTGATTTTTTGCTCATATTTTCTCACAAAATAAAACTAAATTATCGTGATTTATCGTGTAAAGTGTTATTTTATACACATATGTAATCTTTTAAAAGAATGTCAAAAATGTCCAGATTATTAAATCGCACAGTGATTGGTGCGATGGCCCATCCTACCGGGTGAGTCAAAAAAGTAGCCTTCTAAGTATAATCGGCCTTAACTTCGTCAAACATTAACCGATTTTAAAGATTTTTTTCACTACTAGAAAGCGTACAACATTTGCAACAAACATCGTGTAATACTTTCCATCACACCTTAATTATGTTGCTGCACTACCATGTAAAGTTAAAATGGTTCAAATTTGCTGCAAATATAGAGCAGACTGCAAACAACATGCATTGATTTAATGGATCTCACTTACTTACTTATTACTTTAGTTTATAGTTTCTGTTATATATTCTTTTAAATAACACACATTTTATGTAAACAGGTAGAAATGTTGACAGCGGCACTGCACATTTGGCATGTGACACTGTACGATTTCTCGAGAATGCTACACCTTTCACATTGGACCAGATCCGGGGCCACCAAACAGCTCAGACCTCAATCTGGTTTACTACAAAATATGGGATGTCATCCAACAGCGAGTTTTTTTGTTCTGAGTGCATAACGTTGACAAACAGAAGCTGCGCTTGCTGAACGTTTGGCGTTGCATGGACCACTTCGTCACTGACGATGCAACAATCCACATCCTATAGCGTATGTAGGCAAATGTGGAAACTTGAGGTTTGACAAAGTTAAGGCTGACTATAATCGAAAAAGTCATAGGGGGGGGGCTACTTTTTGGACTCACCCGGGTAGGCTGTGTATGCGTTTATTTGCCACGGATGTAGTGCAGAAATGAATGACGAGCAGGTAATGAAAAAATAAGTTCCTAGTTACTGCTATGAAGTGAATTTAGTTCGTTATAATATACTGGCCTATGACAAATTGCTAGATTAATCACTATGTTATGAAGTTATGTATAGTATAGTGGACAGTACTGTACAATGCAACAACTGAATTAGATATGGTTTAGTGGGTAACTGGACTAAGTGTGTGTGCTGTATTGGAATTATACACTATTCAGTTGACTAATCAGTCAGCCGTGCTTACCAATTCAAGCATCATCATAATCTTTGCTGTGGAAATCTTTTTTACTTGTACCTCTATTCCAGTTGCCTTTATACTGATTAGTGTTCGAAAGGTGATAAAAATAGGAACCATTACGTTTATACTCATCGTAATTGCGGAAATGAGTGAGCATATAAGCCAAAATGTTAGCAACGATATTAATTTTTCGTTGTTCTTTGAGTTAGGTTTTTAATTTGCCATGTTGCATTCCTTGTTAAACGATCGCTAAGGTAAATGACTAAGGTACTATTGGCTCGCGATATTTATTCAGCAATTACAGTAAATCGAATCCGTCAAATTCCGACAAAAACACATACAACTGCTGTAGCCACAACATTATGTGTGTATGCACTGCATATTCAGATGAATGGCTCCGTTTGGCGGCTGGGAGATGCGTTGTGTGACACGTGGGTGGCATTCGACGTCATGTGTTGTACGTCGTCAATCCTCAACCTTACAGCAATCAGCATCGACAGGTTAATTGCCTGTTTACACCCCGCAACACCGCGTGCGGTCGTTGTTAATTAAAGGATAGATTGGATCTGTCTACTCTGAAGTGTCACCGTGTAACTCATCGTTTAACTAGGCCTGCTTCAAGTTTAAATGTATAGCTCATCGTCGGTTCTTATGTTAACTACTACTATAAAACTACTATAAAATGACTGACCTAATAAACAAAATGATATGGGATCACAAACCTGCGTTCTGCGCCTGTGCCGCTTTTTTTTTACTGCCGTAACCCCAATATTTTGAAGATGGACCTTCACACAAAAATGAATTTACTATAATAATAATGGTTTTATTTGTTTTGCAGCACAAATGCTGGATTGTACTTTAGACAATGACATCTGCCACGCAAGAGAGTAGATACAATAGAACCCAAAGCATTATTATACAAACCTTAACATAACACACAGGTTAGCACAATAGTATACACGCTGCAAGCCTGCATTATTGCGGCGCCAGGTGTAGGCCTACTCAATGCCGTAAATTGACAATACTAACCGAAACAACAAACGAGCATATACATAACGTCAGAGACAACTCAAAGATGGCAAATATTTACAACTATGCATTG
>Ga0126335_1000729_pt1 | contig 16740 bp, 13 predicted proteins | sample OlaspJWI45metaG_FD_108409 | JGI IMG/M metagenome (GOLD analysis project Ga0126335, IMG submission 108409) | Marine gutless worms symbiont microbial communities from Oahu, Hawaii - Olavius sp. 1 OAHU.JWI-45 metaG | ecosystem: Host-associated > Annelida > Digestive system > Unclassified | place... | reverse complement strand
CGATCCGCTCACGAAGATCCAACGAGAAAGCTCTGCCCATGATCCACCTCCAGGGAGGATGAATCACAAATCAGCGCCTCTGTGAATCCCATCGATTCAGATTTCTCGCAGAACGCTTTAGAACAGGAACACGCCCTTGCCGTGCTCTGGGTGTCGAACCGGCGATAGGCCTCCTCCGCCTGCGGCAGGGTCCAGCGCTGGGTGAACAGCTTGTCCACCTCGATGCCGCGCTCGGCGACATAACGGGCACAGTCCATCTGCCCGACCTGGGAGAAGGTCCACGAGCCGATCACCGTCATCTGCTTGCGGATCATGTCGTTGCTGACGTCCAGGGTGACCTCGCCGCCCTCGCCGACGAAGCAGGCCGCGCCCCAGGTGCGGGTCGCCCGAACCGCGGCGGCGCGGGCCTCGGCCATACCGGAGCAGTCCAGCGACTTGTCGACCCCGCGGCCCCCGGTCAGCGCCATCAAACTTTCGACCGGGTCCGCCGCGAGCGGATCGAGCACCTCGTCCGCGCCCATCTCGCGGGCCAGCGCCGCCCGCTCGGCGTTGGGATCCAGCGCGATCACCCGCGCCCCCATCGACTTGGCCAGCTGCACCCCGGCCAGCCCGACCGGGCCCTGGCCGAAGATCGCGATGGTATCGCGGCCCGACAGGTCGAGCCGGACCAGGGCGCCGTAGGCGGTGCCGGTGCCGCAGGAGATCGCCGCCCCGGTCGCGAACGACAGCTCGTCCGGCAGCGGTACCAGGGTGCGCGCCGGCACTTTCATGTAGGGCGCATGGGCGCCGTCGGCGGTGGCGCCGTAGACCACGAAGCCTTCACCGCAGAGCTGCGACCAGCCGACGCGGCACTGCTCGCAGACGCCGCAACCCCAGTAGTGATGGCACATGACGCGGTCGCCGACCTTCAGGCCGCTGACCCCAGGGCCCAACGCGGCGACCACGCCACAGGGCTCGTGCCCGGCGATCACCGGATCGCCGCTGCCGCCCAGGCCGAGCGCTGCGGCCGCGCCACCGCGGGGTCCGCGATAGAACTTCAGATCGCTGCCGCACATGCCCGACGCCTTGATCTCCAGCACCGCTTCGCCCTCGCCCGGCGTCGGGTCGGGGAAGTCCATCAGCTCCAGCGTGCGCTCACCCTGGAAAACCACGCCTTGCATCTCGTCCTCCGTGTCAGATTGTGCGGGTGCTAGCGGTTGCGCCCGGTATAGCCGAACAGGTGCGAGGCCACCTTGCGGATCTGGATCTCCTCGGCGCCTTCGGTGATGCGATAGCGGCGGTGGTGGCGATAGATGTGCTCGAACGGCAGGTTGCGGGTATAGCCGACGCCGCCGTGCACCTGGATTGCCCGGTCCGCCGCCTCGCAGCACAGCCGGTTGGCGCGGTAGTTCGCCATCGCCACCTGCGCCGTCACTTCCATGTGGTTGTGGCGGTCGAGCTCCCAGGCGGTCCGCCTCACCAGGCCGCGCACCATCGCCGCTTCGGTGTGCAGTTCCGCCAGTGGGAACTGGATCGCCTGGTTCACCGCCAGCGGCTTGTTCCAGACGATACGCTCCTTGGCATAGTCGACCGAGCGCTCGATGCAGTACTGCGCCGCGCCCAGGCTCGAGGCGGCCTGGCGGATCCGGTTCTCGTGCAGGAAGTGCTGCGCCACCAGCAGGCCGTTGTCCTCTTCGCCCAGGAACGCCTCGTCCGTCGCCGGCACCCGCACCCCGTCCAGCCGCACCCGAGCGTGATCGGACGGCATGTTGAAGGTCCAGTCCATCGCCACGACCTCGAAGCCAGGCGCATCGGTCGGCACGATGAATGCGGTGATGCCGTGCGGCCGACCCGGCTCGCCCGAGGTGCGGGCGAACACCAGGTCGTGGGTGGCGTCGTGCAGGCCGGAGTTGTAGCGCTTCTCGCCATGGATCACCCAGTCGCCGCCGTCGCGCACGGCGGTGGTCTCCATGTAGGTCGCGTCGGAGCCGTGGTTCGGCTCGGTCAGACCGAAACCCATGCGCTTACCGCCGGTGATCAGCGCCGGCAGGAACATCTCCTTCTGTGCTGGGGTGCCGAAGTCCCACATCATCATCACCAGCGGGAAGTTGCCGATGATCGAGGACTCGTTCTGCAGGTCGTTGTGCAGGCCCAGGCCCTTGTGCGCCAGGTGCTCGCGGATCACGGCCATCGCCAGGTTCGAGCCGTCCTGCCCACCGAGCGCCTCAGGCAGGGCGTAGCGCAGGTGGCCGGCCGCATCGGCGCGCCGTTTCATCTCTGCAAGCAGCGCCTCCCAGTCGGCCCGCGGGCGGCCGCCGTTCTCCCAGTCGGTCCGGGCCCATTCCCGCCGGTGGTCGAAGAACTGCATGTTCTCTTCTTCCAGCGGCCGGATCTCGCGTTCGATGAAGGCGTCGAGTTCGTCCAGCTTGTCCTGGATGTCCTGTGGGATGTCGAAGTCCATGGCTCAGCCGGCCTCCCCGATCGCCTCTTCGAGCAGCGCCAGGGCAGCCGCGGCGAAGCGCCACATGTTGCCTTCCCGGTCGGCGCTGCCGGTCTCCAGCAGCCGCGCCTTCTCCACCGGTCCGACCACGGCGATGGCACTCAGCCCCGGCGGATGGCCATAGCGTGTGCCGGTCGGGCCGGCCGCGCCCAGTTCGGCGATGCCCCAGGTGGTTTCCAGCCGCTCCCGCACGGCGCCCGCGCAGGCCAGCACATAGTCCTCGGTGAGCGGCTTCAGGCCTTTCAAGACCTCGTCGGGCAGGCCCAGCAGGGCCCGTCGCGCGGCCAGGGTGTAGATCACCCCGCCGCCGAGGAAATAGGCCGAGGCGCCCGGCACCGCCAGCAGGCCGGCCGAGATCAGCCCGCCGGTGGATGATTCCGCCACCGCGATAGTCTGGTTGCGTTCTTTCAGCAGCGCGCCCACCGGCGCGGCGAGCTCGTCCAGCGTGGTCATGCGCGTTGTCCTCCCTCAACGCATGATGGCGTGGCCCGTCGTGACTGTCACCCCGGCCCGCTTCGGGCTTTCTCATGGGCGCGATCTGCGCCATTGTCCGCCGCCGGGTGTCACGCCCGGCGCGAGGCGGAGAGAGCGGCAGGTGGAGAACAACCCGACCAGAGGGATCGCGCTGATGCTGTCCGCCATGCTGTTGATGGCCTGCATGGATGCCATCTCCAAGCACCTGGCGACGCAGTATTCCGTGCCGCAGATCCTGGCCGTGCGCTTTGTCATCTTCACCGTCTTCGCCCTGGCGATGGCGCGGCCGGACGGTCTGCGCGCCGCCTTTCGCACCTATCACCCCTGGCTGCAGATCGCCCGCAGCCTGATCATCGCCGTCGAGGTCGGCGTCTTCGTTCTCGCCTTCCGCTATCTGCCGCTGGCCGATGCCCATGCCATCGCCGGTATCGCGCCGTTGCTGGTTACGGCGCTGGCAGTGCCGCTGTTGCGCGAGCACGTCGGCCCGCGTCGCTGGGCCGCCGTCGCTGGCGGTTTCCTGGGCCTGTTGATCATCATCCGCCCCGGCCTTACGGCGCTCGATCCGGCGGCGTTGATTCCGCTGGCCGGTGCCTTCCTCTGGGCGCTCTATCAGATCCTGATGCGTCGGGTCAGTCGCGACGATGCCGCCACCTCGATGCTCTACATGACCGTCGTCGGTGCCGTGGTGATGGGCACCCTGGCGCCGTTCTCCTGGCGGCCGCCCGGTGCCGAAGGCTGGTTCTTCCTGGTCGCCCTGGGCCTGGTCGGCAGCCTGGGCCACTACGTGCTGATCCTGGCCTTCCGCGCCGCCCCGGCCTCGGTGCTGCAGCCGTTCCACTACACCGTGCTGCTGTGGGCGACCGTGATCGGCTATCTCGTGTTCGGCGATTTCCCCGACGGCTGGACCATTGTGGGCGGCCTGGTGATTGCCGGCAGCGGCCTCTACGCCTTCTATCGCGAGCAGGTGCGCGGCGGATGAGCCTGCCGGCGGCAACGACCAGGCGGCTGATGGTCGCGGCGGCGCTGCTCGTGGCGCTGGGGCTGCCCTTCTTGCTCGAAGGCTACACCACCTACCGGGTCACCATGGCGATGGTTTATGCCATCGCCATCATTGGCCTGCACCTGCTGACCGGGCTGAACGGCCAGTTCTCCATCGGTCACGGCGCCTTCTTTGCCATTGGTGCCTATGCCGCGGCGATCGCCATACGCGATCTGCAACTCAGCGCCTACCTGGCGATCCCGCTGGGCGGCGCGGTCGGGTTCGTCGCCGGCTTCCTGTTCGGTTGGCCGGCCTTGCGGCTCGGCTTCGTGCACCTGGCGCTGGCAACCTGGGGGCTGGCGCTGGCGGTGCCGCAGTTGCTCAAGGCCGAGGAGCTGGAGTTCCTGACCGGCGGTGTCCAGGGCATCTACCTGGAACGACCCGGCCCGCCGGCCGGGCTTGGACTGAATGATGACCAGTGGTGGTATCTCATCGCCCTGGCCCTGCTGAGCGGGCTCCTGTCGCTGGCCTGGAACCTGGGCCGCGGCCGCACCGGGCGGGCGCTGCGGGCGATCCGCGACAATGCCATCGGTGCGGCGCCGATGGGCATCAACGTCGCCCTCTACAAGACTCTGACCTTCGGCGTCGCCGCTGGCTATGCCGGCGACGCCGGCGCCCTCGGGGGCCTGCTCAGCGACTTCGTCGCGCCCGACAGCTATGGCGTGTTCTTTTCCATCCTGCTGCTGGTCGGCGCCGTCACCGGCGGCCTCAACTCGGTCTGGGGCGCGGTGCTCGGAGGTCTGCTGATCCAATTCCTGCCCGATCTCGCCGGCACCGCGTCGGGAGCCCTGTCGTTCCCCAGCTACGGCCTGATCCTGCTTCTGCTGGTCTACCTGATGCCGCAGGGCCTGGCCGGCGCGGGCGCGCGCCTGCTGAACCGGTTTGGCTTGGATCAGCGGCCCCGGGCCGCGCCTGGGCGTTGACTTGCTCCCCGGACTGTCGCGCACTGCGGCGGTGCTGCCGCAATGGGACACACCGATGAAACGCTTCGTCTACCAGACCACGGTTCGCTTCACCCACACCGATCCGGCAAGCTATGTCTTCTTTCCGCGCTACTTCGAGATGCTGCAGGCGACGGTGGAAGACTGGTTCACCCACGCCCTGGGCATCCGTTATGCCGACATCGTCCTCAAGCGGGGGCTCGGCCTGCCCACGGCGCATACGGAATGCGACTTCCTGCGGCCCTGCCGGCTGGGCGAACGCCTCGAGATCGCCGTCGTGCTGGAAAAGGTCGGCCGCACCTCGATGCACCTGCGCTTCGACGGCCGCGTTGGCGGCGAGCAGCGGTTGCGCGCCCGCTCTGTGCTGGTGGTGATCGAGCTGGGCGACGGCCGTCCTGTCGCCATCGAAGGCGACCTGCGCGAGAAGCTGACGGCCTACGCCGCCCTGTCCGACGACGGCTGATGTGTGGCTGAACGGCGGGTCAGGCGGCCTGCAAACGGTCCAGGGCCGCCCGCAGCTTGTCCCGCGTCTGCTCCGCCTCGGCCCGGCGCTCGCGCTGCTCGGCGACCACGTGCTCGGGCGCCTTGGCGACGAAGCTCTCGTTGCCCAATCGCTTGTCCATCTGCGCGATGTGGCCGTCGAGCTTCTCCAGCTCCTTGGCCAGGCGCGCGCTTTCCTGGGCGATGTCGATGACTTCGGCCAGCGGCAGCACCAGTGTCGCCTCGTCGACCACGGTCTGGATCGCCCCGTGCGGCAGTTCGTCCTCCAGCGCTTCCGCCAACTCCACGCGTGCCAGTGACAGCAGGTTGGCCCGGTTGCGCTGCAATCGTTCCAGGGTCTCAGCGCTGGCGCCCTGCAGATAGAGTGGGATCTGTGCCCCGGCCGGCACGTTCATCTGTGCCCGCACCGAGCGCACTTCCGTGACCATGCGGATCACCCAGTCGATCTCCGCCGCCGCCGCGGCGTCGTAGAGCCCCGGGTCCAGCTCCGGCCAGCGGCTCAACAGCAGCATGCTGTTGCGCTGCTCGGACAGCCGCTGCCACAGCTCCTCGGTGACGAAGGGCATGAACGGGTGCAGCAGCTGCAGGATCGAATCCAGCGCCCAGGCAGCCGTGGCGCGGGTCTCGACGCGGTGCGGGCTGTCGTGGCCCTGCAGCACCGACTTGACCAGCTCCAGGTACCAGTCGCAGAAGCTGTGCCAGACGAAATGGTAGGCGTCGTTGGCGGCCTCGTTGAAGCGGTAGTCCTCGAGGGCCCGCGTGATGCGCGCGCTGGTCTGCTGCACCTCGCCGACCAGCCAGCGGTTGACCAGGTCCTGGACCCCGGCCGGGTCGAAATCGTCCGACGGCCGGCAATCGTTCATCTCGCAGAACCGGGCCGCGTTCCACAGCTTGGTGGCGAAGTTGCGGTTGCCGGCGACGCACTGCTCCGACAGCTTGACGTCGCGGCCTTGTGCGGCCTGCGAGGCCAGGGTGAAACGCAGGGCATCGGCGCCGTAGCGGTCGATCAGCTCCAGCGGGTCGACGATGTTGCCCAGCGACTTGGACATCTTCTGTCCCTTCTCGTCGCGCACCAGGGCATGGATGTAGACGGTGTCGAACGGCACCTCGTCCATGAACCGCAGGCCCATCATCATCATCCGGGCGACCCAGAAGAACAGGATGTCGAAGCCGGTGACCAGCAGCGAGGTCGGGTAGTAGCGATCGAGCTCGGCCGTCTGTTCCGGCCAACCCAGGGTCGAGAACGGCCACAGCGCCGACGAGAACCAGGTATCCAGCACGTCTTCTTCGCGGCGCAGCTCGACGCTGTGGCCATAGTGGCGTTCCGCCGCCGCCGCCGCCTCGGCCTCGCTCATCTCGACGAAGATCTCGCCGTCCGGGCCGTACCAGGCGGGGATCTGGTGGCCCCACCAGAGCTGGCGCGAGATGCACCACGGCTGGATGTTCTCCATCCAGTCGAAATAGACCTTGCTCCACATCTCCGGGACGATGCGGGTGCGGCCGTCGCGCACGGCAGCGATCGCCGGTTGCGCCAGGATCTTGGCGTCGCAGTACCACTGCTCGGTCAGCAGCGGCTCGATCGGCACCTTGCCGCGGTCGCCGTACGGGACCGTGTGGACATGCGTATCCACCGTCTCCAGCAGTCCGGCGGCCTCCAGGTCGGCGACGATGCGCTTGCGGGCCTCAAAGCGGTCCAGGCCACGGTAGGCCTCCGGCGCGTTGTCGTTGATCCGGGCATCCTCGTCCAGGACGCTGATCATCTCCAGGTCGTGCCGCTTGCCGACCTCGAAATCGTTGAAGTCGTGCGCCGGGGTGATCTTCACCGCACCCGAGCCCTGCTCCGGATCGGCATGCTCGTCGGCGACGATCGGGATGCGCCGGCCGACCAGGGGCAGGATCGCGTGGCGGCCGATCAGCGCTTGGTAGCGCGGGTCGTCGGCATGCACCGCCACCGCGGTGTCGCCCAGCATGGTCTCGGGCCGGGTCGTGGCGACGACGATGTGGCGGCCGTCCTCGCCCTCGATCGGATAGCGGATGTGCCACAGGTGGCCATCGACTTCCTTCGGCTCGACCTCCAGGTCCGAGATCGCCGTGCGCAGCTTGGGGTCCCAGTTGACCAGCCTGAGGTCCTTGTAGATCAGGCCCTGCTTGTACAGCTCGACGAACACCGTGAGCACCGCCTTGGACAGGCCCTCGTCCATGGTGAAGCGCTCGCGCTGCCAGTCGCACGACGCGCCAAGGCGCCGCAGCTGCTCGGTGATGGTGCCGCCGGATTCTTCCTTCCACTGCCAGACCCGCTCGACGAAGCCGTCGCGGCCCAGTTCGCGGCGGCCGCTGCCTTCGCCTTCCAGCATGCGCTCCACCACCATCTGGGTGGCGATGCCGGCATGGTCGGTGCCGGGCTGCCACAACACGTCGCGGCCGCGCATCCGCTCCAGCCGGATCATGATGTCCTGCAGGGTGTTGTTCAGGGCATGGCCCATGTGCAGGCTGCCGGTCACGTTCGGCGGCGGGATCACGATGGTGTAGGGACGGGCGTTGTGGCGCTGGCCGCAGGCAAAGGCGCCGCTGTCTTCCCACTGTTGGTACTGGCGCTGTTCGACGCCCTGCGGATCGTAGGTTTTGTCCAGCATCGCTGAACCGTCCTGGCTTGCTGTCGGTGGTGGCGCCGGCGCGCTGGCCGGCCGCGCAGTGGTAATGCGCGTGGCCCGTTTTGGCAAGCGCGGGGCCGATTTCCGGGTGCCGGCGGACCGCCGGGCCCGTCGCCGCTGCCTAGGAGTCGCGCTCCTGCTCGGCCTCGCCGACCAGCTTGTAGATCTCCTTCTCGACCAGCCGTTCGACCAGCGCCGGCAGGTTGTCGTCGAGCCACTCCTTCAGCATCGGCCGCAGCAGTTCCTTGACGATCTCTTCCAGGGTCTTGTTGCCGCTGCCGACAGGCAGGCCGCGGGCCTGGGTGACCGCGCCGGTCAGGCCGGCGAAGGCGCCGGTGGCGGCCACGGCGGCTTCGTTCGACAGCAGGCTGTCGATCACCGGGGCGGCGACGGGGGCAGGCTCGGGCGCCGGTTCCGGGGCTTCCTCGACCTCTTCAGCCAGTTCGTAGTCGTCGACGGCGACCGGTTCCGGCTCGCTCTGCTCGGCCGCTTCGGCGACGCTGGGTTCCAGCTCCGGCTCGAGGTCGGGCTCTTCCAGCTCCTCGACCTCGTCTTCCGACAGTTCGAGGATGTCGTCCTCGGGCTCCGGTTCAGGTTCAGGCTCTGGTTCGGGCTCCGGCTCCGCTTCCGCTTCGGGTTCCGGCTCCGGCTCGGACTCAGGTTCACTGGCAGCCTCGGCCTCGGCCTCAGGCTCGGCCGGTTCCCCCTCGGCGCCTTCTTCGCCGCCTTCGGCCCCGTCCTCATCGGAGATGATCCGGCGTATCGACGCCAGGATCTCCTCCATGGTCGGCTCTTGGCCTTGGCCTTCGGTCTCTGACTCGCTCATGAACCCCGTTCCGCCCGCGGGCCGGGACTGGTTGAACCTATGACAAGGTGTAACGAATTACCAGTAAACAAGGACTTAATTGGTTAACGCTGCGGCTACCCCGTTGCCGCGCACCGCTCGCCGCCGCGACCCGGCCGTGCAGCTTCGGGGTCACGTGCCGACTCCTAGTTCTACTCGTCGTCAGAAGTGCCCAGGCCCCACCAGCGGTTCCGGACCCGGTTGTAGTTTTCTTCCGGATCGTAGACGTCGACCGGCAGCTCCAGGCGCTGAGCCGACAGCCGGCCGACCGCGGAAATCAGGCTGAACCCGGCGACATATTCGTCGCGTTCTGCGACCACCAGATTGACCCGCGCGTCCAGCAGCTCCTGCTCGGCGTCGAGCACGTCAAGCGTGGTTCGCGAGCCCACCGCAGCCTCCTGGCGCACGCCCTCCAGGGCGATCTCGTTGGCCCGCACCTCCTCGATCAGGGCGGTGATCTGCGCCGTCGCCGAGCGCCACGTTTCCCAGGCCTGGCGGGTCGCTTCCAGGACCTCTCGGTGGGCGGTTTCGACCTCGACCTGCCGCTGGCTGCGGGTCTGTTTGGCCTGGCGAACCTCCGATGCCTCGGATCCGGCCTGGTACAACGGCACCGTCACCTGCGCGGTGATGGAGTCGCTGCTAGTGGTCACGTCCTTCGTCGAGCTCTCGTCGGTGCGGGTGATGTCGCCAACCAGGTCGAGTGTGGGCAGCAAGTCGGCGATGCTGGTGCGGACATCGTGCCGGGCGGCGGTGGCGGTAAAGCGTGCCGAGACGATGTCGGGATTCTCCTTGATGGAGATGTCCAGCGCGTCTTCCAGGGTCGGCGGCAGATCCGGCAACGGCGGTGCCGGTTCCAGGCTGCCGGGGGCGTAGCCGACGATACGCTCGTAGGTCGCCCGCGCGGTCGCCAGGTCGCCTTCGGCCGCCTCGCGGTCGGCGATGGCCCCTGACAGCCGCGCCACCGATTGCGCTACGTCGGTCCGGGTCACTTCGCCGACCTCGAAACGGTCGCGTGAAGCCTCGAGCTGACGCTCCAGCACCAGCACATTGTTGCCGGTGAGCTGCACCCGAACGGAATCGCGCAGCACGTCCATATAGGCCGTAACCGCCTCCAGCAGGACGTCCTGTTCTACCGAGCGGAGGGTCGCCCGGGCCGCCTCCACGCTGGCCTCGGCGCTGCGCGTGCCGCTGACCGTGGCGCCACCGGCGTACAGCGGTTGCGTGACGGTCAGCTCGCCGCTGAGCGGCTTGAGTGTGCTCTCCGAGGTGATACTTGAGTCCGAGCGGTTGACACCGGCGCTGCCGCTGAACGAGACCGTGGGCCGCCAGCCCGCCAGTGCCTGCGGCACGTCTTCGTCCAGCGCCCGGAGCGAGGCCCGTTGGCTCAGCAGCTCCGGGTTGGACAGATAGGTGCTGACCAGGGCGTCCCACAGGGTTTCGGCATAGGCCGCTTCGGGGCGCATCGCCACGATCGCGATTGCGAAGATCAATGCCCGGCCGCTGGCGATCGCCATACTCTCCACTCCGGATCGGATGATTGCCTCGAACGTAATACAGTGTCGGAGCCGGATCAATTTGCCGTGCACCGTCGATTCGGCTCTTTTTCGGTTGTCGCGGGCGTCAGAAGCTGAACCCGGTCGGCGCTTCGAAGCCCGGCAGGATTGGCAACTGGGCGTCGAACAGCTCGCGCCGCCCGATCAGCCCACCGGTCTTCTGGTATAGCACCGCCCGGCCGACAGTACCCTGTCGCTCGACGGTGACCAGCCGGCCGCCCTCGCCCAGTTGCTCACCCAGCGCCGGCGGCAAAGTGGCCACCGCGCCATTAACGAAAATCACGTCATAGGGTGCCTGCGCCTCGTAGCCGGCGGTCAGCTCGCCTTCCACCAGGACGGCGTTGTCGATGTCTTCGGCTGCCAGCCGCTCCTCGGTAGCGCTGACCCGCTCGGTGCTGTCTTCGAGCCCAACCACGGTGCCGGCCAGCTGGGCCAGCACGGCGGCCGAATAGCCGGGATAGCAGGCAACGGCGAGGACGACGTCGCTGGCACCGATACCGGCGGCCTGGACCAGCCGGGCAAAGACCATCGGCTCCATCAAATGGCGCCCCTCGGCGACCCGGATGTCCTCGTCGACGTAGGCGACCCCGCGCAGCGCCCGCGGTACGAAGCGCTCGCGCGGCACCGCCAGCAGTGCCGCCGTCAGGGCGGGGTCGGTGACCTTGTTGGTGAGCACCTGGCTGTTGACCATGTTCTGGCGACGGTCGGCGCTGTCCTGCATGCTGATTGGCTCCGCTCGCGGCGCGCGGCGCGCCGCTGTCGAACGACGGGAAATCTTATATGTCGCGGCGTCTGTTAAGACAACGCTACTGGGCCGGCCAAGATGATGAGACGTCGGGTGCTGCTTTAGCCGCCGTCCAGTGCTGCAGCCAGTGACGGATGCTGTTGTTCGTCGTCGGCGACACTGAGGCCCGTCTCGCCACCATCTGCGGGCGCGAAGGCCGCCATGGCGCTGACGAGCGCGTTCACTTGTGCCGAGGCTGCGGATACGACCTCGACATTAGTGGTTTCGTTCGGCGGGTCCGCGGGGTCGCCGCCGTCTGTTCTCAGTGTGATGCTGGCACTGCTGCTCCATGCGGCACCGTCGTAGGCCTGCAGTTCCACGACGTCCGTCACTGCGCGGTCGCCACCCATGACCCAGAGGCGTGAGAAGAACCTCGCCTCAAGCTCGTGCCAGGCGCCGTCGGTGACGGTGTGGTTGATCGGGTCCCAGAGATAGGCGCTGCCGTCCGAGGTCTCGGTGTCGCGGATGCGCACCCGGGTGATCGTATCGCCGTCGGGATCGGATGCCGAGAGGCTGCCGCCGATCTGTTGCCAGCGCCGGCGATCCAGGTCGAAGTTCGCCGACGTCACAACCGGCGCCCGGTTCTGCTGCGTCGTCATGTCGAACGACGCCCAGCTGCTCCACGTCCCACCGTCGTAGGCCCGCACCCGCAGCGTCTCCGTTCCCGCCGACGTCCCGGCCACATAGTCCAGGTTGGCAAGCTGCGCCGGCGTCAGCTGCAGCACGCTGCCCGCCGTCTGCGCCGCCCCCGACAGACGCAGCTGGCCGCTGCCCGCCGTCGTGCCCTGGTCCTCGATCTCGTACTGCGTCACCGCGTCGCCGTCGCCGTCGCTCACCGAGATCAGCGACTGCAGTGCCACCGACTGGCCCGTCTTCAGGCTCCGCCCCGACGCGCTCACCACCGGTGCCTGGTTCGTCGTCACCGCCGTCAGCGTCACCGTCGCACTCCACACCGCGCCGTCGTACGCCTGGATCTCGTAAGTGTCCGTGCCGCCCTGGCGGCTGCCCATCAGCCACAGTTGGCTCAGCTCATGCGCCCCGACCTCGCGCCAGTCGCTGCTGTAGGCGCTGTTGCCCGAGGGCAGCCAGAAGTAGCCGCTGCCGGAAGAGATGTCGGTGTCGCGGATGCGCAGCCGGGTGATCGTGTCGCCATTGCCATCGCTCACCGCGACGTTGCCGCCGATCTTCTGCCAGCATTGCCGGTCCAGGTTGAAGCTCGCCGATGCCACCACCGGCGTCTGGTTCAGTTCCCCGACGACGTCCACGTTGCCGTCGGCGAAGGTCAACATCTCGACGCCGGTCAATGTGTCCGTACCGTCGTCGCCATCTGCGGCATTCACGTCGACAACGGTGACGACGCCGTTGCGAAGACTCATGGTGTAGCCGGCCTTCGCGCCGGAAAACGACGCCGTATCGTTGCCGTCACCGCCAAGGATGGTGTCGTCGCCGACGCCGCCGGTCAGCAGGTCGTTCCCCGCCCCGCCGTCCAGGACATTGGTGCCGGTATTGCCGATCAGCGTGTCGCCATAGTCCGAGCCGGTCAGGTTCTCGACGAATACGAAGCTGTCGCCTGCGGCATCGCCCGCCGATCCGCCGGTGCTCAGGCTGGCCGTGACGGCCGCACTGGCGCCGGCGTATGAGGCGGTATCATTGCCGTCGCCACCGGTCAGGCGGTCTCTGCCGGCACCGCCGATCAGGGTGTCGTCGCCCATCCAGCCATCGAGCGTGTCGTCGCCGGCGCCGCCGAAGAGGGTGTCATTCCCACCGTACCCGGACAGCATGTTGGCGTTGGCATCGCCGGTCAGACTGTCGGCGTAGTTCGAGCCAGACAGGCTCTCGATCCCGTCGTAGGTATCGTCTGCCGCGTCGCCCGCCGAACCGCGGCCTGCGGCGAGGCTGGCCGTGATCCCGCCTGCCGCTGCCAGGTAGGAAACGAAGTCCAATCCGTTGCCGCCGATGAAGCGGTCTGCGCCGCCCCCGCCTTTCAGCACATCATTGCCGTCGCCACCGCGAAGGACGTTGGCGTTGGCGTTGCCGGTCAGGTTGTCGCCATAGGCCGAGCCAGTCAGGTTCTCGACGTTGCTCAGGCGGTCGAAGTTGGCGTCGCCGCTGCTGCCCCTGCTGCCGTCGAGGGCGATGAACACGCGCGCGGACGAAGCCGCGTAGGAAACCGTGTCGATGCCGGCGCCGCCGTCAATCGTGTCTCCGTTGGCGCCACCGATGAGGGTGTCGTTGCCGTCCCCGCCGAACAGGATGTCATAGCCGCTGCCGCCGTACAGGGTGTCATTGCCAGCGCCGCCATCGAGGACGTTGTTGCCGGAGTCGCCGCGCAGATCGTCGCCATGCGCGGAGCCGGTCAGGTTCTCTATACTGCCGAACCGGTCACCCTGCGCGTGACCGCCAGAGGCGGTGTTTTGCTGCAGATCCACCGTTACCGCGGACGAGGAACCGACATATGACGCGGTGTCGGTGCCATCGAGCCCGCTCAGGAGATCCCCGCCTGCACCGCCGATGAGGACATCGTCGCCGTCATGGCCGTAGAGATAGTCGTTGCCGGCGCCGCCGTTGAGCACGTTGTTCAGGGCGTTCCCGGACAGGGTATCGTTGCCGCTGCCGCCGATCGCGTTCTCGATGTTCGCGCCATAGGCGATCGTGTAGCCGCCCCTGGGCCGATAGGACACGCGGCTGACCTGGTTCCCCTCCTGCAGCGAGAGCGCGACGTTCTGGCTGAACCCGGCCGCAGACAGCGTGTCGTTGCCGCCCGCGTCCCAGATCGCCTCGTAGCGGTCCGTCAGCAGGGTGTAGGTGTCGTCACCGGTTCGATAACTGGTGTTCTTGCCGTAGATGTACTGAAGCGCGGCGATGTCGTAAGCCATCGGCCCGGCGACCTGACCGTTCACGCCCCAGTTGGTCGTATATTCTTCAACGCTGTAGGGGTTCCACCATTGGCCGAGGTGGTTGTACGACATCACCGTGTTGACGCCGGTGTTGTCGGATCCGTACAGCAGGGTCGACTGGCCGGTGGTCTGGTGCGGGTGGGCGAGGCCAAGCGCATGCCCGAACTCATGCACCATGACCATGTAGGCATAGCCACCCGGCTGCAAACCTTGCGTATGCCAGCCGGGCGCATCCGAGTTGAAGAACCCCTTGCCGATGAAGTCTTCGTAGTAGTAGGTCGGATCGGGCGCGGGAAAACGGCCGGCGACATTGGCGCCGCCGTTGTATTGCCACATCTGAAGCGCACTCATGTCGTGCAGTTCGAGATTGGCCGCGCTGTTGTTGTCGCCGACGTACTGGAAGGAAATGTTGGCGACATTGGCATAGGACTGCAGGACGCGCGTGACCGCTGCGCGCTCCGTCGCGTCCCAGCTGCGTGTCGCTACATTGATCGAAGCCCGATTCCAGATGAACCGGTTGGTGAAGGTGTAGGTGATCGGGTTGTTGCGATTGGTATGCCACTTCACGCCCCAAAGGAGGGCGTCGATGTGGCTCTGGTTCGACCGCGGCACGTCCTGCGAACTGCTGTGGCCGACGCCCAGCGCGCTCGGCAGTTGCGTCGTGTCGACATGGTCGAGAGCGCCAACAGCGGCGCCGGCGGTCGCCGAAGCCGCGTAGCCTGCGTCCTGACCGTCGGTGTGCGCATCGCTCGTGACGGCGAAACCCACGCTGCCCATGAGCGCGCCATCGGCAACGCAGGCGGCGCACACGCACCTGGGCGCATGTTGTCGAAACGAATTGTTGCCTTCGGCCGGTTGGGCCGCGAGGCTTTGGTCGTCCTCTGGATTCCCAGACGCCATACCCAAGTTACTCAACACAACTGTCGCGATATCATCGCGCTCAGTGATTGGTTGATCCCACCGCCGTGCTTGTCAGCACCACCGGCGCCGTCTAACGGGTCCTTATCGACCCTTTTGCCCCTTCAGAACTGCAGTTTTCCTATGATTAATAGCCACTATCGCGGGTAATGTCCAATGTCTGAGTGATTAGGTGACCGGTGATCCCTGGGCTTCTTCTCGCTGCCGATGCGGGTTCTCGTGGTGATGCCTGCGGCTGCTACCGCTGGTTCATTCAGCAAACTCTGATGCACCCGCCACCGCGTGGTCCATGCGCTCATTCGAGAGGGGCATCGAGCCAACGGCGGGCAACGCGTTGACCGCTTCCGGTCCCGGCAGTATGAACAGCATGTAGAGTGACGTCACAGCAGGCCCGTCGACCGGTTCCGGACGCGGTCCCGCACCGGCGCGGTGGCGGAGTGGTTACGCAGAGGACTGCAAATCCTTTTACACCGGTTCGATTCCGGTCCGCGCCTCCAACTTCTTGCGGCTTCAGCTTTGCTCGTCCCGGCACCGCGGGTGCCGTCGGCGTCAGCGAGGCCGCCGATTGCCCCGGCGGCGATACCAGGCGACCTCGAGACGGCGCCGCCAGCGGCGCACCATAGGCAGGTCGTAGGACAGCACCAGCAAGCCCAGCGGGATCATCCAGAAGCCCAACACCGGTAGGAAACCGATCACGCCGCCGACGATCAGCAGCACGCCGATGCCGATCCTTGCCCACCGGGGATAGCCGTCAATTCGACGACGGGCGCGCTGAAAATAGTCGTTGCTCATGGCGCCATCGTCGGCCCGAAACCTCGCTCTGTGCAACATGGGCGTCCCGCCGACCGGCGCAAGCGGTGTCGCCGTTCGCGGCGCCAGATCGGGCTGGCACCCCGGCACCGCTTCTGCTAGAACAGCGCCCGCGCAGCGGCGTGCCGCCAAAGCGTACCCCTGATCCGGCGTAGCTCAGTTGGTAGAGCAAGCGGCTGTTAACCGCTGGGTCGCAGGTTCGAGTCCTGCCGCCGGAGCCAGTTTCCAGACAAGGCCAGGCCATGACGGTCTGGCCTTGTCGATTCCGGTATTGGCCACCTGGCGCCCGCCGTCAGGCGCTGCCGCTCTGCCAGTTGGCGGCGATCACCGGCAGCAGGTCGTCCTGGTAGCTCGCCGGCAGCGTCGTCTGCCCGGCCGCCGGCGGTGCGAAGGCGGCCATGGCGGTGACCAGGTTCTACACCGCGCTGTGGCTCAACACTTCGCCGCCCGCGGTGTGGAACTCCTCCACCGCCTCGGCTCCGCCGGTGCCGGCGCTGTCGTACCAGCCGTCCAGGCGGACGACGTCGCTGGTGCCGATAATGCTGACCTGCAGGTCGTTGCCGTCTTGCGCGAACCAGAGCTGCTCGGTGGCGATATCGGCGCCGAAGCTGAGCACGTCGGTGCCGGTGTCCGTGGCGAGTTCGACCAGCGTGTCGGCGCCGTCGCCGCGGGCGAACAGGTAGGTGTCGCTGCCGGTGCTGCCCGTCAGGCTGTCGGCGTCCGCGCCACCCTCGAGGGTGTCGTCGCCGGCGTGTCCTTCGAGGATATCGTCGCCGACACCGCCGGTGAGCGTGTCGTTGCCGTCGCCGCCCCAAAGCGTGTCGGTGCCGCTGCCACCGTCGAGGCTGT
>Ga0126335_1000728_pt1 | contig 16740 bp, 11 predicted proteins | sample OlaspJWI45metaG_FD_108409 | JGI IMG/M metagenome (GOLD analysis project Ga0126335, IMG submission 108409) | Marine gutless worms symbiont microbial communities from Oahu, Hawaii - Olavius sp. 1 OAHU.JWI-45 metaG | ecosystem: Host-associated > Annelida > Digestive system > Unclassified | place... | reverse complement strand
AGGCGAAGTTGTCCTTCGTAGAACCAGGCCGCAGATGGGCCCATAGTCCATCCTCCAGTGGAGCCCCTGGTATTCCTTACCAGGGTACTATGAAAACCTCCGTGAGGATGTTAAGAACCTGAGTAGGTCCTTAACTGCTACGTAAGGAACTTCGCTGGGGTGTAGAAAAGGTTTACCCCAGATTCTAGTTCTGACTGCTCCATAGTGGCCGCAGTAGCATAGGTAATGTAGGGCTGTTTCATCAGCCTCATTGCAATTACCACACTTAGGGCTGTTTACAAGCCCCAGAAGGCTAAGGTGTCTATTAAACAGTCATGATGCACTACTGGCAGTTGACTCCCAGACAGAAAAATGTTTTCACTTGTTGTTTGAATTGTTCATAGTTAATGTCCTGTCTTAAGCAGTGTACACACCAGGAGAAAGCAAATTACATTGTCTGATAAACTATACCGGTCGACACAGACCAACGACGTCTGGATATGTAGAAGATAACAGAAGAAGCCACAAGCACCCTGGAAGCAGAAGCAAAAGAGCCCCTATGGCAGTGTCATATACAGCAGGTGTGAACTGGCCTTGACAAGGACTCGGCCTGCGAGCTTGAGATCACGGTCAAACCACGTGTGCCAGATGCCGCCTCCGTAGCATTCAACTCCAACCTGAATGTATCCATGTTCGACTCGACGAGATACCGGCTTTACCTGACACAGACACAAGTTACCGGTAACACAGAAATGTCTTCAGAGAGTGCTCAAAGTTACCGACTAATGGATCATGTGAACACATTAAGTAGCGTTTGAACCACTCTTTTTCTGCACACATTTTAGCCTCTCAGATTGTTGTAAGTTGAACGTGTCAACTTCTATTACAGAATAAGCTAATAGTGATGACAATAAATGAGAGCTCTAACCTACTAATCGATTAACTAACAATTAATTGATTAATAATGTCCCGACGATTAATCAATTAAAGACGATTAATCGCCTCTGAGGTAAGTATTAAAATGTTGCAAATATCCATAGCTGTACAGCAGAGAATGTAAATTTTGCACTTGCATTTCTACCATAAACATCAGCAGCTACATGCAGTAAAACTGAAAATTATGCGATGCTGCAATTGACAATTCATTTCTCACATACCTCGGTCAATGCGGAAAACAAATTAAGTCTACCTTCTAAGTACAAAATGATATACATTACTAACAAACTGGCTTTGCTAATGAATGGAAAATAATCTCAGAATAATGTGATAAAGCGTTGGATTGTGTTCATGTCTCTTTCTTTACCGTGACTATAAACTGGTTTTGTACTCAGAAGTTTACTATTGTTCACTACCGTCAGCAACCAATTTTTGCAGCAGCCTACCAAGTCCAGTATCAATAATCCAATTTATCAATACAACGTGTTCACCAAAGTTTAGTACAAACCACTGGGTTTGATGGTATGTCGATACTTCACTTCATATCCTGTAGTCTGCCGTAAAAGCCCTAAGAAACAAGATGATTGGACTACTGAACGACAACGATTAATCGATTAAACCTGCCAATCAATCGAAAGAGGTTTTTTAATCGATTAAGAGCGGTACAATAAATAAAAAGCGCAGCAGGAATTTCTAACACAAACTAACACGAGCAGTAGATCCATGTTGTGTTACCTTGAGGCAAGGACTGTCAGTATGGGCACCGATCATAGAAAATCCATTACCGGCCTTGTACTTTCCACCGACAGCAAATGCTATAAGACTGGACTGGTTGCGGGTGACAAAACACTAGCAACATATCAATGCAACACAGTTCAAAACTAGGTCTAGAATCACAGACTACCAAGTGACAGTGACTAGTGCAATATAAAACGACATGTTTCAATACTTGCCAGCCACCAACTGCCAGTAAGACATTGTTTCAGCTCAGTATATTATAATTTGCTGCTGAAGTTTGGCAGCTGAACATCCCACTCTCACATTCAGTCCATCTCTACTGCACTATGACCAAGTAAAGACCAGCTCCAGTCTTAACTGACTCCAATTCAACTATCTGTGTCAAATATTCTGAGAATTTCGTGCACATTTAGTTAAAGTGATTGCCCGTGAAGACTCGTGTCTAAATGAAGTTACAAATACATAGAGCTGGACATAAACCCTACTTAGTCACGCTCATACTTCAACCACCTGACAGGTACTACACTGTATGTATATCTAGCTATGACATGATACAGAAGTGAATAATACTTTGTCAGCTGGTTTAATGTTCCAGTGATCGACTTCCTTCAGTTCAGTGAAGCCAGCAGACAGCAGCTGTGCACGACACTCATTCACAGCTGTCAACACATCACAATATCAACAACTGCATCACAAGATGAACTATATTTTTGTATGTCACTGTAAATTGTGACTGCAATGACTGTACTAAAAGCAACTCGACTTGACTAACGAACATGCACTAGTTTTTTCTATTTGCTATTTCTCTTTGAAAATTTATAGTAAAGTCAGTATCATATAATATGCAACAAAAACTTCCAAACTCTATTTAAAAAGAGACTATTAAAAAGCAAGTTGTTAACCAACACACTGGCAGTAAAAATGGTACAACTAACCATGAAATGGTGAAGGGGACTTGTTAAGGAAGTTAATAAACTCTTTGGCCGCAGCCAACACAGATTCCTTTGATGCATTCTAAAACACAGGTAGATGTCAACTCAGTACAACTATTAGTGCGAGATTAACAGATTAGTACCAGTTATTGGCATTGAGCAGAAAAACGTAATAGACGAAGTAAACACTAATATCCCTCAAGAGTAATCTTGCTATTACCTCCATCTGTCGAGTTAAATTCTAAAAGAACTGACTGGTAATAATATTGACTTCTGTTCTGATATTATACAACAAATTACTGACAACACTGGTATCCGCATACTGCCACATACCCCATCAAACTACTGCACTCCAAAAGACAAAATGGTTTGGTCAGTCGCAGGTTCACATTGTTTCAGTGACTGGAAGTTCAGATCAATTTACGGTTTATACGGACCAATCTAGTAATAATAATAATAGTAATAATAATAATGATGATGATGATGTGCTAGTAGGGGGCAGCCGTACAATTGGCGAGGCAAGACGTTTCCTGGAGAAGCTTGCGCCTGACTGTGTTAACTCGATTTCTCCAATGCGTTTAATAACATACAGCCTAAAGACATGCTTCAAGCGGTCTTCGACAGAATACCAGAGCTATATGCCTACACTAGTTCAGCAACTCAGTGCGATCAATTCTGTACTATGGTACTTACACTTTGCTGTCACAAGAAGGTACCCAACAAGGCGATCCATTAAGCCCACTGTTGTTCTGTTATACGGTTCATCCACTGCTTTCATCTCTAGCTTGTAACTTGACACTTGGCTACTTGGACGACTTCACTCTGGGCAGCAGTGTCAAAACTGTGTGCGGGATCGAGCAGCTTGGCGTCAAGATGTGGCTCGTTTTAAACGCGGCAAAGTGTGAGTTAGTGGCTCATCCTGGTCTCGTTGTGGATGACCCCCTACTTGGCTCATTCACCCGTGTCGTGACTAGTGATGCAACTTCGTTTGGAGTGCCTCTTTTCCTGGGCAAAGTATTGAACGACTTTTGGTCCGATAGGTACTCTGCTCCACACTTTCCAGAACAGTAGACATGCTGCATCTGGTTAGTTCCCAGAACGTGTTAATTCTCCTATGCGCTTCTTGAGTTCAACATTTACTGCGATGTTCTCCTTCAGAAGATGCACCTGGGCCTCAGAGGTTCGACGACCTGTTGAGATCAGCTCTGTCTAGCATCACTAACAACACTCTGTCCAACTCACAGTGGCATCAGGCAAGTCTCCCCATCAAGTCTGGTGGCCTCTGTATCAGAAGAGTATCTTCGCTTGCACTACTCGCCTTTCTGGCCTCAGTAGCGAGTACTCGTTACAGGTTCTACGTTGCTGTCAGACAGTTTGGCAGAGTTGTTAAAATGTCACTGGGTAGCTTCTTAAGTTCCTGCCCACACAGGCCAGATGGTGCCAAAACAGTAACATGGGACAAACCTGGTATCTTGGCTGAGTCTACTGCAGTAGAGGAGACTCGAATATCTCTGTTCCAAGGAGCATGTCCCCTCACAGCCCGTATGCCACATAGTGGCGACTGGCTTCTGGCATTGCCAATCACTGTATGTAGAGGCCTCTGAAGCCACGGCAACACGACGCTTTACAAATTTTGTATTATTATTATTATTATTATTATTATTATTATTATTAGTCTATGGCTCGACGATGAGGCCGTCTGCATTGCCATGGCATTAAGGCTTGGTTCAGCTTGGCATTCCTCATTCTTGCCATTGTGGTAGTTTAGTTGATGCCACTAGTACACATGGCCTAGTGTGCAAGCATGTCCTGAGTCGAGTTGTGACACATCACGTTTTAAATGAGTGCACCAGTCGTGCCTTCAGTGCAGCGGACAGTGAAGAAAGAACCAGCCAATCTCACTCAAAGTGACGGAAAATGCACCAATGGCTACACTCTTATTCCACAGCACAGGGGACGACATTTAGCATGGGATGTCACAGTCTGCACCACGGTAGCTGCTTCCTACTTGACCGTGGCAAGTCATACAGCAGGCGCGGTTGCTGAACAAGCTGCCGACAGAAAATGCTCAAAATACACCGAACTGTTTTCCACTCATGATTTTCTGCCAGTGGCAGTTGAGTCACATGGGCCACTGAGTGACATCACAACTTCTTTTCTCGAAGAACTAGGCAGCAAAATCACAGACCGTTCAGACAAACCATTAGAGACCCAGTTTCTCTTGCAAAAAGACAGGGTGCTGATACAACGTTTTATTCCGAACAGCTGAACATACTGCAACTGCACATAATGCACTGAGAAATTTTCAGGCAACAAAGTCTGGAGAAAGACTGATGCTATTCACACGGCCGCGGGGAGCACACTATCTCTAAGATGACTGAAGAGGTATTAGCCTAATAAAAAAAATAAAAGTTCTGTTGGCGAGCAATGATAATTAGTAAGCCTGAGGTGAGTTTATATGCCAGTATATCCAAAAGCCTATGGACGTTTTCCCACAGCCATAGGCGTAGCATATAACTGGAATTTTCTTCATAGGCCTATGTTGAAACAAAAAAAAACATTAGTTAATAACACACGGCAGCCGTGTACGTAACTTTAGAATTGCTTACACGGTGGCCGTGCACAGAAATTAGCACTTTTTTGTATTTGTGATGCGAGCCTAGATGCATTAGCCTGCGCCCGTAATTCCTGTACGACGACTTTAAGTGCACGGCCGCAGTGGACGTAAATACAGTATTGGGTACACGGCTGCCGTGTCCTTAATGCTTGCGTAAATATTAATAAAACCTACCATTGCTATTAAATCTTCCACACAACGACTACGGCTTCACTTTTGAAGAAAACGAAAGCACAACTTACATGTAAACAAACACGATCCAAGAATATTTATGAATGAGGAAAAAATAAGTTAGCAAGAAAAAACCCAAGCCAGTCACGAAACACTAAACAGACTCACGACTCACCGTATGTGGGTACTGCAGTGCCACTCAGTGCACTGCTGCTGTCTCAGTAGCTGATCTTCTGTCCATTGGGAATTAAAACATAGAAAAACAAAATGTTGGTTCAAAATTTTTAACTTCGCGAGAACTGCGTTTGTTGTGCATCCGAAATTAAACAGACAGTAGGCCAAGTAGGCAACAAAATACAGAGAAACGGAACTGTCATCGTGTTTGTCTGCAAATACAGCTAATCCACTGTAGAAAGTGCATCAGACGTACGTGCACGAAAAAACGTTTCAATAAATAAATAGGTAAATCTTTATTAATTTATAATCTAAAATCACCGCACCTCTACACGGTCAGCATAACAATTCACACTACATGCGACATGGCATATTAACTCACTAGCCATTCTGCCCGCACAGATGGGTATTACGTACGTAGCCGTCCCGCTTTTCGCCCGCCCAAGGCCTTCGCTTCCCGTACCCATGATTTCAGACTTTCCACCAGCTTGACAACTTATTGCTATATTCACTCATTTTGTGCAGTATACCGAACTTATTTTCCAAGCTTAGCAGATTAGCCTACAGCAAGCTGATTTTTGTCATTGTAGAGTATAAGTAAATAGTATTTTACAAAATACAGCTTCAGTCACACTTTATGACATTCAGCCAAGAAACAGTGTGTGTCTATAATCTTATAGACCATTATAACCACTTATAACCTCAGAGCATCTACTGAGCTCAACCGGCAAAACAGCCGAGACACAGTTCCACCGCAACAAATGCAAGTCCATTTTTAGGCTGCATCGAATGCATGAGATGCAGATTATTGATGTTTGCAGTGTCTGTTCATCAGTCAGTATGGCCGTCAAGCAGCTCAACTGTGTGTTGTGCATTTGTGCAGCCTTTGCCAAATTACTTTGGCCTCCTGTTAATTTGTACTCATCAAAACAGAACCAATGTTATCAAAAACAATGAATCTTCCACAAACAAATCACTCTTAGTCTAAATGCACCAACACTAGACCAACAGTACTGTTAGAAATGAACCGAAGCAGAGCTATCCTGTCTATTAACAAACTCAAAGGCGATAATAAATAAGTACTGTATATAACAAACATGTACAACTCCCAAAAACATAAAACTCTACATTTACAAAAAATATGCACAAAGATCTGTGGGTTACATGAGCACAAGCAATCACTGGCAACGTTTTCACGTAATGATGTGTAGAGAATACAAACACCAGACTAGGGTTGTACTGGATAGCGGGTCTCGACCATTCGGCCAAATACGAATAATTAAAACTATTATTCGGCTGAATACGAACAGAATATAAATAGCTGCTTTGAACTTCAAAGCAATGTCATTGTCATTCATCGTCGCTAACATTAACATTATACTAGATATTTATTCATGTTTAGGATCATCAATTCATTAGTATGAGTCAAGTGAAAAGGCAGTCAGTTTTGTACCCACAATGTGCCCAAATAGTTACTGGTGTTACAGCAGTGCAAATGAGTGACTATTTGTATTCAATCTACTTTTAGCAGTATTATTCGGCGGAATACAAATACACTATTCAGCCCAAATAGAACACAAACAAATATTCAGTACAGCCTTACACGAGACACAGAGAAAAATAAGGTTAAATATGAAAATGTCCACACAATGGCGGCAATGGTTTGCAGTTACCAATGCTTGAAGATTTGAAAATTCTTCCATCCGGAACAGTTGACTGCCAAAACAACAACTTAGTTTTGCACAAATATGCATTGTACAATACCATCTGAGAGTACACTTGAGCATCAGATGATCATTACGTTAACATCAACACTTGGTATGCAAATACACACCATCTGAAATGAGACGTCAAAATCTGTGTTTCCGATATACATTCATCCATACAACCTCAGCTGGCAATAGTCTCCGTATAACAGTTACCCGAGATGCGCTGTACACAATCGCTTTTTCCAACGAGCAGTCAGATAGCTAACAGTTAGTCTTCCTTGTCAGGCGTTCTTGTCTCATCTGTTAAGATTATGATCATTACAGTAAGTCCCTCCAGACACAGACTTCTGTTGTCTGCCGATAGCAGGTAAAGCTGTGTGATCCCTCGACAACGTGTGCCATACCTCGACTTTAGAGTTAGGAGTAATGATGTGTGATGGGGTGTCTGTCCACTGAACTAAGCAGGCAAATATTCAGGGAGGGGACAATTGTCCAGTGGGGCAACAAAGATAATAGAATGTGTCTGTCTGTAATGCTCTCTCTGTCTGGTGCCACACTTTTCGTCCAACTGTACCTGATCTTATCTTAGAATCACTAAACGCTCATATTGATGCTTGAATCCAAACTTTTGACCCAGACATTCATCCCCATTTTCAGGGCTAACTCAAAAGAACCAGCCCGCATCAGTTCGATCACTAGCTCAGGTAACAGCAGTCAGTCTTTCTTGTCGGGCTTCCTCTTGCTGCGGTGACTGCTGTGATCATCACTCTGACTGGAGGTTGAAGTGTCTGCCCGCGGAACGACGAATACCCGTCCATCGTCAGTCTGTAGCACGGAGTATCTCGTAGGGTCATAGTCCTGCCCCGTCTCATTACACAGACGTCTCAACAGGTCAGACTCCAACGAGTTGTACTTCTGCTTTAGTGATGTCGACCGACGGTCCAGAGAGTATTTCTCTTGCAGAAGTTTGTCACGCTCACGACGCAACTCCACCAACTATGCACACACGTCGGCGGTATGAGTACAACACATAACGGGTTATTTCAGAGTCAAGACTGCTCAGACGATTAATTGTACACTAGTACCGACAACCATATCAGACTCAAGGTAACGAAGTAAAACATACATCACAAACTGAAAAAGAACCATTAGTAACTGACTTAAGTAACGAAAACAGAAAAAAAAACATTTTTATGCCTTTTACAGCATCTGGCCAAAATCGGAGCCAGCCTACTGTTGCAATACCAGAGCCCACACAGTTTAGAACTTAACTCTTTGCTAGAAAAGAGTTTAAAAACAACCTTAAGACTGAACTTCAAATATGAACCAACTTAAGTCTGAGTGATGGTTTAAAACGGGACTTTCAGTTCGAGACTAAGCTTTCACGTAAAACTAATTTAGAACTCGGCTTTCAGCAAAAGACAGTCACCCAATAATGAGACTGATAAAGACAGTCCAGTCTAACTGACCTCATCCTCGACGGTCTGAATCACTTCCAGTTTGCGTTTGCGACAGTTCTGAGCAGCGAGCTTGTTCTTGGCACGACGACGGATGTCACGGATGAGTTGATTCTGAGCTTCAGATAGTTTGTGCTTAGACAGAAGTTCATTGAAATGCTCCACCGACGTGTCAATCATTTCTTCCATCGTCAGCGGAATCTACACAACAACCACAGAATCAGTACAAGTGTTCAAGAAAGAAAGTGACCCATTAGTCAGCAGTGCTCTCTCACAGCTCTGCAACACAGTGTCCATTTCTTTTTCCGAGGTCTTTAGCCGGCAGTGCGCAAACACTCAGCGTTATGGATGACAGACCACTCCTCTTCCGTAAACTGATGTCACCTTCTCAGTTTTTACACTGGTACCAACTTACTGCTTCTTGACAGATGCACAAGGGTGTGAACAACTTGTCTAAAGTCGTTGCACAGCAGTGTCCGAGCGAGTGTGACCACTCTACTGCACTTTGGAGACAATCCTGTCCAGCAGCATGAAATGGAGTTGGTTTATTCTAAACCCCAGAGCACACACAAAGTACACATAATGTCCCCACCTGCATTTCCTTTGCTCTCTTCTCATCACGGCACCTCATCGCATGTTCCTCGTCCGTCTCCCTCCATGCTTTGTCTTTGCGGTCTGATCTTCTTCCACTCTGGCCCGGTGTGGCGGGGTATGTGTGGTTGTGCCGAACGTTCTTCTGCTGATCGACACTTGACGTTGACGAGCTGTGATGACTGGGACCACCGCTGTCTGATGACGAGGGTGATGACATGTCGTGGGCCAAGGTCCTCATGGCACAGTCACGTAGCATCACAGGACTCCACTTACTACCAGTGTTCGACATCTCGGTGTAGTCGGCCGGTGTAGCGGCGCTGTGTTCTGATGCAACGTCATCAATGGCGAAGCCACAGGCACCAGCTGAGCTCTGTACATGTCACACGGTGAGTGAGTTAGTGGAGTATGACATATTGCTAGACACACATCAGTCATTTTAAACAGCATCCAAAGGGATTGCTGCAGTAAGCAGTAAGACTGATTTTTGTCATAGTGAAGTGTGAACAAATAGTATTTTACATCACAATCATGCTACAAAATCTTGCTGTAGCCGCAGCAAATTTCACCATTTAAGCCAAGTTCTAAAGCACTATCGCGTCAGAACTAAGACCAAATTCAATAACTGAACAGAACTTGTTTAGTGCAAACGTCTTTGAAAATGTTAGCAAGAATATATAATCAACCCCTTGCAATGAAAGCCCTAGAAGCCTTGGCATTTTGTGAAGCATGATACCCGTTTTGCTCATTACTAGGCGGTCTAAGGGTATGGGGGCCAGTTCTCTCAGGTGCATTAGTATACTACAGGATGGATCTACGAACCAAATTTCATCAAAACTGGCAGAGTCATTTCCACTCTATGTCAGTTAGACGTAAACTACAGTTGAAATTCTTAAACTGTGGAGGCCACACATCGGCAAAGCAATACTGCTGAAAAGCCACGTACCTCCAGCAGTGTGGGTGAATGCATTGACGAAACAGCCGAATCACCAGATGACCAGTCGTCATCGTAGCCATGTGTCGCTGTCACGAAGTCTGACATATATGAAAACAGCAACTCATAATAATTTCGCTGAAAAGCAAAACTAACTAAAATAACAGGCTGACAGCTTGATGCTACTGGAACCAGTGAAACATCATGTTCAAAAAATGTCCATCAGCTGTTAACATGCTAGAAGAAAACAGGCCCGGCAAAATTCACTGGAGAATTTTCAAGAAGGTTTGGAAATGTCTCGCTGATTTAATTCTGCAGTCATTTGTGCTTTCAAACAAACGACAAATTCACAGAAAAAACATGCCACAAAGCCCTCATTTAGAATATCAAGCCAAGAAACAAAGTGTGAACTCTTACAACACCAAAGCACATATGCAGCACACTGTATTAAAATATTAACTATGACTATACAAATTCGTTTTTAACTTTTAACTTAACATCAGTTAACATACTGCTGTCGCGGTTGAAGTTGAGCTCATCCAGCAGCAAGTTGGCACAGAGCAGTTGATGAAACAGGGCATTAGTGTCTGTGAGATTGGTGACGTTGGTCGTGGGAGAGAGTGGCAGTGAGGGGAGGTCCTGCAAACCCGCGGCATCAGTCAGCGCAGCATTATGGAGGCTGGAATCAATCAGATCAACGTGGTCATCATTCAGAGCTGCCGAGGCTGAGCTATAATGCTCCAGAGTGGACGACAGCGTCGTGGTCGTACTACCGTGATCAAAATCATCTTCTGAAGACATCAGTGTTGCCGGAGTATTGGCCACAGCTTCGTCAGAGATTTCATACACGAGATTTCGGTAATCGTCATCATCGACATTATCATTAGCAAGGCCCATGTCACCACTGGCGTTGGTAAACAGTGCAGTGTTGGTGGTTGTTAGGTTGATGTTGGAGAGCATCTGAGCCGCCAGGTCAAAGTCGGATGTGAAATCTGAAGACTGAAAGAACGGCAGTGAATCGTTGTTCAGCAAGGACGTTAGGTCGCAGGATGTTGCCGACTGCATGACGGCCAGATCATCTGTACACAGTACGCAGCATCACTCGCACATACAGCACTACACCAAAATGTTTGCAAAACTGTTGTAATCGAACAATTGCAGTCACCGCCAATTTGTTGTGCAAGTAAGAAAAACTTACAGTGTCCTATTCTTACCACTCTTATTCTTACCAGGCCTAAACAATCATGAAGTCACATCCTCTAGTACAAAGAAATGAATAATAATATTGTCTCAGAGCTGCTATGAACTGTCCAACTGTGCCAGATAATGATGATAGAGCCACACACAAAGTCAACTGCAAATCTGCATGATCCACAAGTAAACGTTCTGGTTCTAGGCGCTTACTTCCTTACTGACAAAAGTTAATTACCTGTGTGTGTTCTCACCATTCTGCTGGGAAAAAATGCTGTCGGTAGACGAAGTACTACTGACAGGTGACGTCATCGAGATATTATTCACCAGAGCCATTGACGGCGACACACTGTGACCATGCCAGTCTGTGTTCTCTACATGCTGTGGCCTGTCCCAGCCTGTCTCCAATGCGGACACCATGCCGTGCTGCTGGCTACTCCAATCTGTCTCCGCCGTGGACGCCGACGTGCCGTTTTCGGACTCCAGTACAGACTGCAGGTCCAGCACACTCAGCATATCTTCCCATCTCTCCTCGTAGCTTGACTGACGAACGAAATTCTGCACATGGAAAGTATAACCACGGTTTTACATCAGTCTGGACACATGATAAGTTACCCCAGAGACAAATCATGCCAGGCAGTCAACTGCTTCAATACAGATACCAAAAGTCAAACTAACAAACCACAATTCATTTAAATGCCACATATTGCCTCTGCTGGCCTGTGCCCTCATACCACAAGTCTATAGAGCATTGTGCATATTTCCTGTCAACATCTCTGCGGTTTACAATACAAGAAGAAAAACTGACACGATTCCTGCCGAGCCAAACAAATGCTCCAGTGGAGGCATAAATGCAGCATCCTATAAACCCAGGCTGGTTTACTTAACTTCTATCAACATCCAGCCACGAAATGGGAGTGGTTCTACCTAGGGAATTATACTCAGCATCGCTGGGAATGCTCACTCTATAGCGAATCAAACTTAACGTCATGTAATACCAGACGTCTTTCTAGCCACAAGATGGCGCTACTGTCGATGGTATTACATATTGGCTAAACTTACAAAGTTATTTGCTAACGTCAAAGCAAAAGCATAACTGCTGACAAAATAAGTGAAAATGCTTTAAATCAAGAGTTTTTGCTGGTGGAACATGAAAATCTCGAGTAATATCTGCCACATAATGAAACACCCACTTGTTACACAAGTATGTAACTTGATACTTGTTGCTTCACAACCACCAGGGGCAAGATGTACACAAAAATCTATCAGTTTGCAGTCCCTGCGAAGCAGTATGTAAGTTCCTTGTTCTACGCTTAGAACCCTAGAAACAAAACGAAGCAATTTTACACAAGGAAATCTATAGCTCTCCACTAGCAACACATCCACGATGACTCAATGCAATGCAGACTTACATTAGACTGTGACGAGGAAGGCTGCAGTGTGTCACTGACAGCAGCTGGAGATGCAAGCACCCACTCACCTGATACACGGTAATCACAATGCAGTCACTTATGTACTTACATACCTGCACAGGAAGAAAACGACCACAGAAAACATGGAAAAGGAGATCTGGAGAGCAAAAATGTGAACAGCTGGCTTCAGGTTCAGCGGGAGGAAGATGGAAATGGCAGCACAAGACAGCACTGTGTGGAGCTAAGTGGTCTACGGACTATTCTCCGCTGGGAGTGACAAGGCATAAGTCAAGAAATCTAATCATAGTGTCTCTCCCTGCAAAACAATCCGCTGCTGCTGAATGATTTGGTGCCTGCACCACTTCAAAAATAAAGTCCATTCACCTATTCCATCCATTAAAAATGTTGTAAAAAAACAGAGCAATGCAATGTCAACAAACGCTGATGAAAAGTAACAGTTTTCAAAGAACAGTTTGCTAGAAGCGTACAAATTTGCAACAGATAAACGTTCAACATGAAATAAAATGCAACACACATTTCATGCAGAATTATTAAAAATTCAAGGCTACTTTTGTGTACGATTAACATTAATATTTGACGCTGTTCACAGGGAAAGTACTAGATTGCTTCATAAATTCACATTTTATACTAAATTCAATACTAGGAGACATTCAGTGAAAACTGACAGAAGATACATTACCAGTTTCAGTGTCAATCACATAATGCGGACTGAGCCGACCAGACAAACAAGAGTCAAGAGCACTCTGCTGTTGTTGTTGTTGTTGTTGTTGTTGTTGCTGCTGCTGCTGCTGTTGTGAACTCACACACGTGTTTGTCTCATTGCAGCTATCATTGCCATCATCTTTCACAGTCACCAAACTCTGCAACATTGTCACAGCTAGGCAAGTTTTAGTTTAAGTCAAACATGGGGAAGACGCAATGCTGCATACAACAGAAAAAGTCCAACTTTAACACTAACCCTAATTCTATGGTTGGCGGCGTGGTGTAATATTTAGCGATGTTGGCCTGAGCAATGAAGTTAATCAACATCGGGCCCGGCTAGTACTTGGATGGGTGACTGCCTCTGGACGGGTAAACCATCTACGAATGTAACCAGCCAACTAAGTCAACTCAGCCTTCTACCCTCCGTGGACAGAAAAATGAGTACTGGTGATGCCTACAGACTGCTAGACTATTGACCTAGTCAGTTAAAGGCAATGACTACTGACCTAGTCAGTTAAAGGCAATGGCTGTTAATTTGAGGCGGCCATCTGGTCAACACTGAACTGTATGCTAGTTTAGTTGGACTTCGTCCGCCGGCTCAGAGTGATAATGGGATGAGATCCATGCAACGGACTCCAGTCTATGCAAAGTCCTCTTCTCTTCTTCCTATTGCTAACCCTAACCTTATCCCTAATCCTAAGTGACCTCTGTTATCTGATTACTTATTCATGAACCTCCCATGACTGTGTAGCATTGAGCCTCTTCCCAAATATTAATGCAAGACTACAAGTCCAAACTTCCAGGAGCTTTCCTTCTCGTCTCTCTTCTTCTTCTTCTCTGCAATAACACCCACAGCTTCAATAAGAAATATATCCACGATAGGTACAAAACGTGTACATCATACCTGCTTGAGCTCATGATCCTTCTTTTGCACTGTAGCATTGACTGAAGCCGAGTCAGTGTGGCAGAGATCATCAAAAGCCTCTCGACCGATGCCGAGGTCGATATCTTGTAGATACAATATTTCTATCAACTCCATATCCTGTACACGACATGCCGACAAACACACTTTATGCACCAGTATACACATACGCCAGTCAACTGGCAGGATGCACCAGAATATGTTGATCACTAATCAGGTATTCCACTGCTGGAACACATAAACTCTTAAGCCTCTGCCCCGTTCATACTGCATGCAGTACCATGTGTCTGCGACACGTGTGCATTGAAAATTCACAGTACAGTATCACTCAACATCACAGACACATGCTGACATACCTACCCGCAGATGTCCACAAGTGTCTGCACCCAAGTAAAATATATTTATCTGTGTGGAGCCACATGGACTACCGCAGGCAGCTGCGCAAAAAGTATGCAAACGCGCATGGAAATGCACTGTACCATGCACAGCGTAAATGGGGCTATAGGGTTTGTGACAACCTTCAGATTTTCACTACCTTTGCTACCATTGGGTGGTTTACCTGGCCAACCTGAAGGAAAGTGCAGGCACATGTACTCCACAAACTTACCTGGACCACTCATAAATGATATAAATTACAAAGCATTAGTGACTCAAAACCATTCATAATACAAGGGTCACACAAACATTTAACACATAATCTACCTCCTTGGAAAGCTCATCTTCAAACGACAGCATCAAGTTACTAGCTTCTGGCACTACTGCAGAACTGTCCTCAGCAGCTGTAGAAAGAGAGCTCACATCGTGACTAACTGTATTCGTCTCCTCAGCACTATCTGCTGTATCGTCTACGCGACTAGATGTCAACGGCTCTTCTGGCCTACCATCGTTGACAAGCCATGCATGGACATTTGTACTAATTCCACTGAAACGTCTGTAGTAGCTCAGAGAATGCAAGTCACGCAAAACTGCCGAAAAACGATCATTGTAACTATCCAACACCTTCGGATACTCCCGACTGAAGCGACCAGAGTTAAAATTCAAATCTGTCCTCGTGATGCCGGACAACGGGCCGTCGGTGGTTTCTGATAAATAATGCCCAACTAGCACCGGGCGAGCAGAAGTGTCGAGGAAACTGTCGAGATCAGAACGCACAAGACTGAGCACAATGGCGATCTGAAGCAGTCCGTCAGCAAAATAATCTTTGATGATCATTGTTCGACACAAAGTACTCGGTTCGAGAAAACCTTTCAGTTCCCAACTAATCAGTTTATAATAAGACTTATTTTATTGTTGAATTTTAACACTCAAGTTCAAGATACAATGCGACCATTCGAGAAAGAACTCAGGAAATTGACAGTAGCCGTCAGCTTGACAATACAATGCGTATTGTCAGATCGGACTTAAATCTCACACAAAACGGTTCTTTTTCGACATGAAACTCCGCAGAGAGTAAGTTAACTCGAAAAGTTCGAAAATATAAAATTACACAGCAATCACCGACAGAAAACCGAAACTTTTGCTCCTCGAAAACTATAAACACGAATGATTCAACAATTTTTACGCCGCCGGAATGAATGAAGTGCGCATGCTCAATGGCCTTCAATGGCTATGACCCAGTGACGTCACAAAGCCTATAAATAGGTGTGCCCATGCTATTCACACGCACATGATACCGGTAGACGCCTAGGCTTACCTGTATTGTGCCGGTGACACACGTACAAGAAACTTGTACTAGACACTCGCATGTTTGTCATAACGACTTGCAGCAAAATTTTTCTTGTGCCAGTTTTTTGCACGAAATAGAACACAAAAACGCATCAAAAATTTGATTCAAGTTTCTTGTACAAGTTTCTTGTACGTGGGTCAACGGCATTAGGATTCCCGCTGCTGTAGCCCCACTGTTCGTAAAGCCCGGTTCACAGGTTACCACCATCGCCTGTCTGGACTACTTGGAGTATTGGGAGTTTCTTTATCTTGCAATTCGACTCGACGTGAACCAGATTGGACTTCAGATAAAAGTCGACTTAGCTACTTGAGAGTGTTGAGACCAATTGCAACTTCACTCAACTTGGCAATAAACCAACTGACTTCCGACTTCCGACTTAATTTCGTCTTAACAAGCCCATAGATAGAAAACTCAATTCAACAGAGAATTACGGACGCAGGTGTCTGACACCTCTAAGTCCGCATCATTATTATATACTATCATAAACAAACAATATCACTTTATAACTTCTTCTGATCGGTTTCCGGT